>Ga0308007_10000128_pt1 | contig 32812 bp, 45 predicted proteins | sample Neamet71_FD_203152 | JGI IMG/M metagenome (GOLD analysis project Ga0308007, IMG submission 203152) | Marine microbial communities from water near the shore, Antarctic Ocean - #71 | ecosystem: Environmental > Aquatic > Marine > Unclassified | place: Southern Ocean | collected 2014-06-07
CTTTAAGAACATCTTTACTTCGCTTTCCTTTATATGTTGTATTCTTACGGAGCATTAAACCTTCCCAACCTTCTTCTTTAACTGTTTCCATAAATGTTGCTAAATTATCATCATTTGCTAATATCTGTGGAAGCACTTGAATAAATTCATCTTCTACAATAGCATTATCAGCCTTTGTTATTCTTTCTAAAAATAATGTATCGGACTCTTTATCTGTAAATTCTTTCATAGTTAACATATCAAATACGAAGAATTTAGGAGTTTCAATTGTATGATTCTTTCGTTTGATCTCTTTAATGATTCCTTGAAAATCTTCATTTCCATCAGCATCAGTCATACAAATCTCACCATCTAAAATCATATTGGATAATCCTAACTTTTTAATTGAAGGCTTCAATGTGTCTAATGTTAAAAAGTCCTTACCTGCTCTACTGAAAAAATCAGGATTCCCGTTTTCATCAATTATACATATACATCTTACACCATCTAATTTTCTTGACAAATACCAGCCATCATTCCAATCAACTTTCTTTGCCATCTTCTCATCGTACGACTCTGCCAATGCAACGTCAAATGTTGGAATTAAACCAGGCATCACCTTATTAATCATTGATGTTGTTGATCTTGTTTTAAGATTTCTATCTAAAATATTCCAAATGATATCTTCAAATTCCTTATTCTCCTGGACAAATCTATTGATATTTGCAATCGCATTATGTCCAGTCATTACTCTATTGGCCAAATCGTCTAATAAACCGAAGAAGTTTCCGTATGTATTAGCATATCCTAACAATTTATGATTCTTTTTACAGTTCTTCGATGTTACGCCATATTGTTTAAATGTATTATATGTATAATGTAATGCCATAGCAACAACATCATGTTTAGTATACGTTCTCAGAACATTAAGTTTGTCTGTATTTGAATTTGTTGAGTTTGATTGATCTACAAATTCGCGTATTAATTGGAAGTCTGTTTTCATATTCTTTAATTATTAGTTATATGTAAATATAATCATTTTATTTGAATCAAGAAAACTTTAGAGCACTTATTTTCATTAAAGTTCTTATTTATAATGATTATAAATAACGATATATTGTTTTCTTTATTTTAAGAAGTTCCTTCATTTGTTCAAGGTTACTTAAACGATTAACATCCCATATTTGGTGTATTTTGATATTCTTGAATTTGAATATTTGTGGAAACACCATGAATCTTAAGCGTATCCTAAGAATGTCAAGGGATCTCCACATCAATGATCTATTTGCTGTTGATGTTATTACTACACCTATTTTTTTGTCGGTGAGGAGTCCCTTACCTCCACTAAACGCAAATCCATTAATAAAAACCTGGTCAATAAACCCCTCAATAAGGGGGGATAATGTTAGCCACCTCGTCGGGGAAATTATCCATATGTGATCTGATGTCTTGATCTGATGTCTGTATGATTTTGAAAATGCATTGTTGTTTATTTTAGAAAGATCCCCGACAAACATTGAAGGATTATACCCATCCTTATATAGATCGATGACATTAATGTTATGCCCTTCCCTCTTGTATGACATACCAATCGTCTTCAATAATTTATTATTTTCAAATGACAACGGATTAGGATGTGCTATTATTAACAGGCAATTCATTTACCTATTTAAAAATGCTCGATAATTCACAACAGCATGTGCAATTATATCAATTCTATTATCTGGATTAAATTCCATGATACGCTGATATCTTATCCCATTTGGAGATTGCTCGATTGATATTTTTTTGTTTAATTGATATGATCCACTCCTGATTGGCTTTCTGCGAATATATCCACTAGAATAACTAGAATATAATGCATTTGTATTCGGATCCATGAATTCTCTGGTACCATTGTTCATTTGGCTATCGGTTGTTGTTTCGATTAATCCTATTGATATTAATTTGTGTGACATGATGATTGTTGTTTATTATGGTTTGTTATTCTATGTTAGTTGAAGCTTGTTCTGTAATATTCTATAATGTAGTCCATTCCTTCTTTTGTTGCTGAGTCTCCAAAGAGTATCCAAGCAATTAGGTAAAGTCCTCCGGATAGAAAGGCTACAAAACTTCTAATAACACTTTCATGAAGTGCCCATGAAGTTAATACTGCCACTAGTTGTAATAGCAGTGTGAAGTTTACTCTAGGTATTAAGTTTACCTTTACGTTCCTTCTACCTTCTTCGTCTTTATTGTATGTAATCATTATTATTTATTTTTAGTACCATAATACGCATCTTTAAGTGCTTGTTTTTTCATTTTAGCAACTCGCTTGTTTCTAATCATATTAACGATATATGCTAATATTGCAATAGGTATTACAAATGGCCACGCGATTAATGTTAATAAAAATATAAATAATGTAACAAAAAATAACAAGGCTCCTCCCAATATTACATCTACATTATTATAGCCTTTTATGTTTCCGTCCCACCATTTAAATAAATCCTCTAGAAATTCATCATATAGCCATCTCCTTTTCAACGTAAGTATTAAGAAGGTCGGTGCTGTAATTGCACCTAAAATTGATCCTATTTCAAATAAATTCATTATATTTCGTTTTTTATGTTTTTTATGTTTTTACTTCCTTTCATATTATCGTTCTAATATTACGAAAGCACCAAATGCCTTATCAAATACATTTAATAGGTTTTCATAATCGTCTGACATCATATCCGATATTAGTCCATCTATTTGTTCTGTAGTCATTTCTAATTGTTTTCCTAGGTTCTTTGCTGTTCCCATTAAAGCGAATGCGTTTCCTTGAGGTCCTGTAAGATCAATAATAATTGGTCCGTTTGTTGGTTGTTTTTCTCTGATCATATTCTTTAATTATTTGTTATATGTAAATATAATCATTTTATTTGAATCAAGAAAACTTTAGAGCACTTAGTTTCAATTAAAAGCTTATTTATAATGATTATAAACAAGTGTATTTGTTTTTTAATTAATCATGGTTAAGGGTTACATGTTTGTCTAGTTTCCATAATATTTTATTTAGTTTGCAATTGATTATTAATCCAAGGTCTTTTTGAACCCTATGAAAAGTTTGAATGCCTTGTTGAATTGTAAGTATTTAATATTAGCACCATATATATAATAGCTCCGTAGTAGGCAAAATTAAGGTCCATTACCACTACTATAAATGGTCACGAGATAAATGATTTAACTCTTTCAATGATTATCTCACCATTTCTTCATCTCTTGCTGTAAACTCCTAAGTGTTTTCTAAGATAATATTGGAGTTCTCCTCAATCCGTTATCCAACATATTACAATACAGTTGGTACACTTGGTAGATTTAATATGCAGTATGGTGTATGTTATCTCCTTTAACACCCTTCTAAAATATACCTACAATCTTGAGATACTACAATTTATATTCTACCTTTATTCATAATCATACAAGCCAACTTGTAAACTAAATAACACATATCAGCCGGGAAGTTAATCCAGCGTTCAAATTATTACTCTTTCTAATCATCCGTCATAGGTTTAACGGTCATAGGTTTAACCATTGTTTAAAAGGCCATTTTATCAAGTATTGGCGTTTCTCCATTCAATACCCCTAATAACATATCAATTCCTTCCTGAATATCTGGTTGATTAATATATTTCTTTAAGAATATATCCACATCTGATACTCTGCCTGTTGTCGTAGACTTAGAACCTCTAAGGAACCATGGATTCCTAGCAGGTCTGAATAATGTAACACAATACCATTCTCCGTCTGACATTTGTACGATTGTCCCTGTTACCTTTGTTGTACTATTTAATTTTTTAGTTTTTGTTATTTCTATCATAATGTGTTTATTTAGTTTCTTCGATCTTCTCGTATTTATATTTTCCTTTAATGTATTTGTTAAGTCCGGTTCCTTGGGAATCAGCATCCGCAAATAAATCATAATCTTCAAGAGATACATCCTTGTATGAATACTCCCCGAATTTGAATGCAACTATTAATTCTTCTGTTTTAAAGTCATATACCGACGATACTACAGTGCTTGAATCATATATGTTTTGCTGTGTCTTAATCATTTCGTTTGTTTTTAATAGTTATGAACGTTGTGCACGTTCCTTTGCAACTCTTTCAATATGTATAGCTTTTAGTTTTTTTACTAATGCATGATATTCGTCAACTGCTTCAGATGCTCTAACTGTTTTTGCTTTCATTAATCTTCCAGTTTTTACTTCTCTGATTAAAATAGTATCTACACTTAATTCAATTCTTAAATCTCCGATTTCTGTATTCATATATTGTTTGTTTTTTAATTATTTGTTATATGTAAATATAATCATTTTATTTGAATCAAGAAAACTTTAGAGCATTTATTTTCATTAAAGTTATGAACAATGCTATGTTATTAACATGTTCGTAGCTCATATGTACTATTCATTGTTTTGAATTTGACATATCCACTTGATTCTTCTAATATTTCTGTAATCCTAGTGGTATGCCATGTAAATTCCATAGTGAAGGGTGACATCAGTAAACTAAGTCCAATGTTGGGTTTACTGAAATCTCCAGTGTACATATTCTCATGGTCCCATCCTATCCACTTGATTCTACTTGATTCCATTATTAATCCATCACGTTCCCTTACTAATTTCCATGATGTCGTAGGCTTGCTAGATTCATCCTCTGATAAATTTAAAGGTATTTCGTTCTGTCTAATTTTGTTCATCATTATATCTTTGTCAATGGGATCCATGTACCTTCCCTGTGTTTATGTGGTATACCATCAATTGTTCGTATCTTATCTCTGAAGTCAACATGCAAATCTTCTTTTTTTAATTTGCTTAGTGTATTTTCAAAATCCTCAGAAGTAGTTCTACGACGTACTATTGATCGATCAACCTTCTTCTTTCTCCTTGGTCCATTATAGTATGCCATGTTTATTATATGTTAAAAGATCGATTTGTTTAATATATTTCCATTATGTTCGAGAGTACTAATTCAGTATCTAGGACATGTTCAAACTCTATTCTTTCTTTACTATCCATTACCTCTTTAATTATCGTGCAATACTCATATATCTCGTCATATTCTTTAAACGATTCTAATGCATATTGTAAATCAATGTATGTTCCTCCGTCGCACCATTTCCTAAACTCATCCTTACTTTCGAATGAATTAACAAAGTTTGTAGGTATTGACATTTCTTCGAAGTTTTCTTTTGTAATTTCTATCATATGATATGTATGTTATTGTTTTCAATGTCCCATTCAAATGTGATGGGTTTATTTGTTTGTTTATATTGCTCATTCAATACGCTTGCATTGATAAAATGAGTACCGTTAATTTTCTCGTGTCCATACGAACCATGTATGTGTCCAAATATATGGATTTTTGGTTTGATTAAATCTACTCTCTTGCGTAAGATAGCACATCCCAGTCCCGTTTCGTTATATGGATGTCCACTTGTATCTAATATACCATATGGAGGGCCATGTGTCACTAAAATATCTGTGTTGTCTGGAATAGCTTCCCACTTAGCAGTCAGTTCTGCACCATCCTTAGGCAAATTGAATGCCCAGTTGTAAAATTCAGGTTGCCATGGACTTCCATATATATTAAAGCTTTCTCCTTCTTCATTTGATATTATACATGAATTATCCTGTAAGTATGTTACTAGATCTTCATATTCTTTTAAGATCTCAGCAGTATCCTCGGGATTATCTTCGAATCGTTTTTCATGATTACCTGCGATAAATATTAAGTTGTCATAATCCTGAGACATAAACCATCGTAAGAAGTCATGTACCTCGTAAACGCTATGACCATTATTCATAAGATCACCTGCAAATATTAAAGTATCTCCACCTGGAAGATCCAATAATTTATGTTGTGTATGCGTATCTGATATTACGGTTATCGTATGTTTCATATTATTGGTATCTGTCATGTAGGATTAATTCTGTGTTATTTGCAGTCTCTATGTATAATCCATATAAGTTTGCTATCCTTTCCCATTTTTCCGGTTGATCTATTATTTCATTAGCAAATTTACTGTATGAAATATTAATCCCGAATAAACAATTGTTAGGATCGATCTTAATTGATCCAGTATATCCATCCTTGGTTTGATCAAACTGAATATCTTCTCCTACCATTTTAATGTATTGTTCAGTTGTTCTTATTCGCATATGTTAAATAGTTATAAAGTTCATGGTATCTTACTCGGAGGCTTAAATACTTAAGTTATATTAGCATTCCCCTCTTTTGTTTCAAATTGTTAATAAATTAATAGAAATCCCAATAAATGTTAAGTACTATCGATTTTTCAGTGCCTGTTAATTTGTTAGGCAATTTATTGAAACGTTCTTTAGCAATTTTGTGTATTATTGAGTAATTCATATTATTTGTTTTAGTTTTTAATTATATGTAAATATAATCATTTTATTTGAATCAAGAAAACTTTAGAGCACTTAGTTTCAAAAAAAGCTTATTTATACTCATTATAAACAAGAAGATTCGATGATGGTTTTGATATGTTTGCAATGTCCTCTACGATATGTTGAAGCAGGGCAGTCACAATTCCATATACCATTCATACTAGTGACCATGTATTCTGATCTTCCATTAGACGAAGCTACATGGAATTCATGCTTTACTGGAGATTCAGAGATGACATCTGAGGATACTTGTCTTTTTTCAATAATTATATCACTTTCGAATTCTATGTCCTCCCTTGATGTTCCCTCGGCAACTCTTATCCATCCGGGACATATATATGTAGCTCCTGGTAATTTCACCAATGCAAAGTCCCTAAACGAAGGGTGACGTTGTATTTTATATTTCATATTTTTAATTATATGTAAATATAAACAAAAAAAGCCATACAAATTAATGTATGGCTAATTATTTTTTAAAAAGTTATTAACAATGTTAGTTTAGTGCATCGTTAATAAACTCTTCAAATATCTTAAAGCGTTGCAGCTTAGTCGCTTCGTCCATTTTTAGGACATTCTTTATCGCATTAATAAATACGCCAGCAGGTACTCTGTGTCCTCCATCATATTGATGGTATGAAAACTTGCCAATACCTTCATGCGTGAAGAATGTTTTTACGTTTTTACCATTAATGACATTATCATTTTTTCCTAGATGTACGGTATGGTTAGATCCTTTTAAATTGGAATCGTCAACAACTGGCTCAAAGGATCTGCCAACAACACCTGGGTTAAATAAGAGTGTCGGTATTGATAGTTTACTACCAATTAGATAAGATACATACCCTCCCATTGATGAGCCTACTATCAGATCAGGGTTAAGGGATTTGATATCCTTGATTAATTTGTCAAATGTATTATCATCCCTATAGTTAATCTGGGGTGTGTATACTTTATCGAATTTATCATTTAGGAATATGATCTTCGGATCCTTCTGATCAATACTTGATTCGAGTCCGTGTAAATATGCTATCTTCATAATACTAATTTATATTTTAGGTCGTCCTAATAATATTTTTTCTTTGCTGCTTCCACCTAGTTTTCTAGAATACCATCCATTCCCTGGCTTACCATCAATAGTTCCTATAAATGTCACGTTCTTACCTAATACTTTATTTATAGTATCTTCATCTGATATAACAGGTACATCATACGAATTTAGTAAGATTTCAGCAATTTTCCCTGAAACCTCAATATAAAAACCTAGTTTATTAAGTTCCTTTCCTCTAGTAGAAATGTATGCACGTTTTGCATCCTTAGTTCCATCATGTCCAACACCTGAATATTTAATCCCGTATTTTGTTTTCTTACCAAACATAATCATATCGAAATCCTTGGTTCCATGTAAATCAACACCTTCCCAATAATTCCAATCCTTATCACCGAATACATCAGCGGGCGTCTTGATCTTCGAATGACCTCCTATTTCAGCGTAAGCTGTTGCAATCAAATCAAAGAATTCTCCTGATAATTCAGGATGCTTGGTATGGTCAAATTTGACAGTTTTCCCTCGTTTTGGATTGAAGATCTCGCCACTTGTATTCTCGTTAAGAAATTCTTCAAATAGTTTTGTATGTTTCATATTATTAATTTATTTGTTTAATTAAAACCACGGAGTAGTTGATCTTTCGTTGAATTTTTTACCATTCTGTCGAAGTTACCAGTATCCTTCCTAGTAGATGACGGTTTATCAAATGATCCATCTTTCTTAGATTTTAAAAAAGTAAGATTATTGATGTTTTTCTTAATTAATTTGCCAGGTTTACCGTTCAACGCAGTATCATGCATATTGTCACGTGCGTCATATACCATTGATTGTATTGCTTCTATATTATCCAAAGTCATGTCCTTAAATTCATCTGATGATGATAATACTTTCGGGAATATATCATAAGTATATACGTCAGTGCTATCCACTGATCCTAGGAATTTACCAATTCCTCTTTGTTTTGGATTAACCGACTTTGCTTCATGAACGATAGACTCTAAGCCTTCGTTAAGAAATTCTTCAAATAGTTTTGTATGTTTCATCGTGTTAATTTATTTTTCCTAATTTCCAATCTCTGTAGATTAATCCAAGATCTCCTACAACAGTACCTGTTGAACCAACATATTTATCAGTATGTAATGTAACATCAATGTCTGATGAGTCCCTTGGTGAAATAACTATACTGTTTGTGTTAGCCTTTACTGGAGTTTGCTCCCATACTCTACTGATAGAATCGCGGTTGCTAAAGAAAATAGTTACATCTGCCATTCTCTCAGCGATGTCTCCGTCAACTGACACCATAGTAATAGGTTCGGCGATGATCTTAAATTGTTTCTGTGCTTTTTTCTCGTCCTTTATTTCAAAGGGTTCTTGAACGTCTGCGTTAAATGATATCGCTTCATTTAAATAGTTCTCGAATAATTGTACTTTTTTCATAATTAGTTTTATTTATTTAAAGAGGGAATCGACATCGTTTGCGTCGAATTTTGATTTAAGTTGCTTGATCGCTTCTTTTTTATCAGATGAATTCAGGTCGTTAAACGATTGTAGTATCTTAGTATTATTATCAACGGCTGCTTTATGTTGCTTGCCATTATTAATGTACTCTGATTCAAAATTGTATGAGAATGCATATTTAAGAAATGCATCAAGATCACTTAGATATTTTAATTCTAGGGAATTCCTCAAATCAGATGGTTTAATTTTCTTCTTATTAATAAAGAAGTCCCATGATGATTCATTTGAAATCCACTTACTAGTCTTATACATATGGATCGTATCTCCGCCTGACAATTCAACCTGGAATTTAATTCCCTTATCGCTTGATTGGTCTTCAATATTATCAATCCATTTTTCGTCGAATGTTGGAAGGATCTTTTTAATTATGTTAAGGGCGTCCTTTGCCTGGTCATCAGGCGATGTATTCTTAATGTCTTTATAATTAAGATACTTTTCAAACATCATTACATGTTTCATAATTTTAGTTTTATTTATATTATTTGTTATATATCTACGAAAATTAGAGGATGTATTGCTATTCTAATTAAACATTCTATTAAGTATGTTTAATTTGAGTGTAGAGATAACTGACATGTGTCCTCCCCATAATGATCTGTCATCTAATCTAAGATAAACATCTGACAATTTATTTCGCAAGAATAAGATGTCAAAATGATCTGTTGTAAATGATTGTACACTTGTTTGGTTTGGTAGTCTAAACTCCCATGCAAACAAAGAGTATGTTCTATATTTATTGGTGATTGCTAACATTTCAAGGCCCCACGTTTGACCTCCGCTATTCAGATGTATATTTAGTAATTTAATATCGATGTTCATCTTACGGGATTTCCATGCAATTTTATTTAATAGTCTCATGATTTTTAATATTATGCTGTTTTTTATAAACCTGTATAAATGATTCTCCCATACCTAACTCGTCAATGACATATCCATCTGGGATTAATGGCTTTCTAGCCCTTCCGTTTATAATAACGTCAGGGGTCTGATGGTTAATGAATACCTTCATGTATTTCTTTCTGGCATTCTCAGACTTTCTATAAACAACAACAATCATTATGATACTGTTTCTGCAATGATTGCTTTACCTCTACGGATTCTATTCTTTACCGTTTGTAAACTGATATCATGTTTCTCTGCGATATCCTCATATTTCATGTTATTAATAAGTCTATCAACAACGATACCCTTATACATTTCCTTTAATGAATCGATTGCCTTAAGAGCACTTCCATATCTTTCCATTAAATCTTCATCTTCATCAATGAAATCTTGTTCTGTTTTTTGTTCGTAATCATCAAATGCACCTTGTAAATCTTTACCGATTTCTCCAGCCTCATTTACTTCAACACCAAATTCAGATAAAGATGTTAGAGATGATTTCTTCTTTCTTTGATTAATATGTCCTAATGCATCATTAAATGCGATACGATATAACCATGTTGTGATTTGATAATCTGGGTTATATTGATCGATTTTAGTCCATAATTTAGTTAATGTGTTAATTGCAATATCTTCTGCTAAATCTCTGTCCTTAACTATCTTGTTAACGTATGCAGTTAAACCCGGTTTAACTCTATAAAATATTACTGTGAAATCAGCATCTGATCTCGTTCTTAAAAAGTTACCCGTCATTTCTCTGTAAGTTATTGCCATATTATTTGTTTTAGTTTTTAATTATATGTAAATATAATCATTTTATTTGTATTAAAAAAATATTTGATGATTTATTTTCCGGAAGTTATGAACAATTAACTGTTAACATCGTTTAACAATGCAACGTATTTTCTTAATTCAATTGGCTTGTAATCACTTAGGTCGCATGAGCAGTTAATTACCTTAGTTTTGTAATCTGTTTTATATTTAGTATCAGGATATCCGATTACGGAATATGATCCCTTTGATTTTAAAGGCCACTCTGATAATGGCCAGTATGACAATACAGCCGATGCCTCAGGGATTCCTAGAATTGAATCATATATGTAGTCAATATTTCCACCACCACCTGTGTCTATTACCTCATGTGACGCCTTGTCGTACTCTCCCTTAAGGATTATTATATCCCCATTCAAAGAGTTTGAGGCTAATTCGAATGATTCAGGGTCCCATGCAAAATTACCTAATACATATACAGTATCCTCATCAGTTACTACTGAATTCCATGCATCTATTAGATTAGAGTTCATGTCCTTTATACTATTGAATGGCCTTTTATACTTTTTAATGGCACCCTTTCTACCAAATTGTTGGTTTGATGTTACAAATATTTTCATTATACTATTGCAAATTTTACATTAAAATTATCCCATAAATTGTCTAGGAACCTTTGTTCCGTAATTGATGTAGATCCATTTAGGATCTTTCCCTCAGGTGATGTGTCAATAAACATGTAAATAACAAAGTCGAATGCTGTTGAATAAATAATTGACTGTCCGAATCCTTCTCTTAATCCTGATCCTCTATCACCTTTCTTAAATTCAATTGCTATTCGTACCCCGTCGCTTTCAATTGTCATGTCTGGTCTATTACCAGTTCCCATGAATTGAATGTTTTTAACAGTCGTGTTAACATTACCTTCCCACTTGATCATGGTTCTCGCTCGTTCCCTTGCGAGCCCTCTACTAAAGCCTTTCTTCTCAACAATATATTCTGCTATCTGGTCTAGAAGGTGAGGATAGATAAATTGCTTTATCTTATCCTCACTCTGAGACTTATAGTCAATTGTTTCGAAAACATCACGGGTAGTGATTCCTTCCTGGATAGCTTCTAGTAGATCTAATCTTTTCTTAGATTTACTTGCTAGTTTCATATTAAACGAATTATGCTTCTTCTACTGCTTCAACTGTTGGTTTTTCAGCGTTTGAAATTTCCAAATCGATTTCAGCTAATTGAACATGTTTTGCTTGAATATCTTTGTTATTCTCTGTCATTTCGTTCAATGCTTCTGATATCTGTGAACCTACGTTAGTTAAAAGTCTTGTAAATCTTCTTGCAGATTCAATTCCAACTCCTGTGATGTTTGTTAATACAGTATATAATGTATTCAACTGCATACCATTCAATAATAAAGTTGTATTAGTTGCTTCTTTATCATTAATACTAATTTTCCTTTGATCTGAGATGTTATCATATAAATTAATCAAGAAAGCTGCGTTCTTAATATCCCATGTGTAACTCTTATCGATTTGCTTTAAGATTGCATTAGCGTTGGATGCGTCTTCAACGTCTACTGAATATTCTCTAGTTGCTAACTCTTCTTGTGCCTCGTTAACTTCAACTTCTAATTGAGATCTTAAGTCCTTTAATTCTGTAATTGTTTTTGCTTTTGCCATGTTGTTTGTTTTAGGTATTATATATTATTAAAAATTTTCATTAGTTATTATACAGTCAAAGTCTAAAAAGTTTCCGAATTGTTTATTATCGGCTTCTATTCTTCGTTCGACCATATCGTTTGTGTCACTTCGATTGACAAGCCTCTTTCTCCTGGTTTCCTCGGATATGTTTATATAGATTACAAACAATTTGTCCCTATACGATGGTTCTAATGTTTCTACTGATTCTGCGTTTAAAATCATAACGTCACTTCGTATGAATTCCACCTTGCTTATTCCATATTTCCAATCCTTAAATGATTGCCATTCCACAAATAGATCGTTCTTTATTCCATTTTCAAATTCTAAGTCTGTTAGGAAATAATAATCCACTCCGTTAGTTTCATTGTCCCTCATCGGGCGAGTGGTACATGATATCCCTGATATCATTCCACGACCTTCCATTTGTTTACGTAAATGATCCTTACCGCTTGCGCCTGCTCCTACTATTGCTATTTTACTATTCATTGTCATTTGTATTATTGGTAAAGTGCGCAGAAATAAACACTATCAGATATGCTGGCCAGAGTAATTGTAGGAATATTAGTTCAGATGTCTTGAACCTATCTGCTTCGTTTCCTGTGCTATTTGATAGATTATGATTTAATCGACCCATGGCTATGCCAAATATAAGGCCGATCACATTGTATGTTATTAAGAAAGTGTACATATATTAAAAGTTTCCTTCTTCAACCTGGAAACATGGAATTCCGTTTTCTCTCCACATATCTACTACTTTATTTCTGTCGTCAAACACACACATTATGGTATGTCCAATTGCTTGCAAATCACCCAACCACATTTTCTTCAATTTTTCATCTGGAATAAATGTTCCGGATTTTCTCATTCTCAAGAATGCAGGTTGAATTCCGTTTTCAGCTAACCAACTTTCAGTTTCAGTTTTACTAATATCATCTCTGCCACTGAAGATTCCCACGATAAATCCAGCATGCTGGAGGGCATTAAATGACTCGATTACTGGTATATTAGGTTCGTCTAAAGAAATGTTCTCTGGTTTAAAGAAAGTTTTCCAATCGATTTTACCATTACTATTTGATGCCAATGCTCTTCGTTTATCGATAAGAGCTAGAGTACCATCTAGGTCAAAAATTACTGTTTTTGTCATAATATTGTTTTTAGTTTTTAATTATATGTAAATATAATCATTTTATTTGAATCAAGAAAACTTTAGAGCACTTAGTTTCACTAAAGTTCTTATTTATATTCAGTATAAATAAGAAATCCTATCTATGCCAAGTATGTAGTTTGTCACGTATACTATAAGTCGGCAGGAATGTCGAACAAGTTGGGTTAAATTGATTAGGGGGAATTTTAGGATAATGACTATACAATAAAGGTGATCCTTCGTTGATTAATAAGATAACCTCGGATGCATCTATATTACCATCAATATACAGGCTATTAATTCTTTCCATATAAAAATCTGTTCTATTAATAATATCCCCAGCCACATGTACTGTAACATGTCCTTGTTCCAATAATCTTTTAATAACGCTGTCTCTATTCATATCATTTGTTTGTTAATGATTATTATATACAGAAAACTGTTAATGTTTCATAGAAATAGCCCAGAGTGAACTGAGCTATTTTTAATATTGTGATATATTACCTGCTAGTTATTTTAATTCAACAGGTGTTACATCTACTATTTCGATTGAACGGTCAAATCTTTCCTCCAGTGCCTGTATTGCAAGTACAAGTGGTTGTAAGTCCATTGCCGCTTCTTTAGTATCGTTGTTGATCGATGTTGCATTCTTTTGTACACCCATCAATGTTGTCTTGACAGTGTCTACTGCTTTACTTATTGAATCAGTATAACTAGATGTAGTAGATCCTTGTGAATCAACTGCAGTTTCTAAGTGGTTAACAGTTGCTGCTAATTTTTCGACTGCCATTAATAACTGGTCAGCAAGTACCTGCATTGCTGATTCTCCATTGTTTTTAGCCAAATCATTAAGAGCCTTAAACATGTTAGTAGTTGCATCGACAGCTTTAATATTTACTCGCTTACTTGCATTCGCAATCTTGGTATATGAATCTCCAATTTTTGCAACAAGTTCACCTTGTTCGGCAAGACGTACATTGTCCATACTAAAATAAAAACTTTTAATAGCTTCAAATCCTTTAATAGCACCTACCTGTGAACTACTCATTTTCTGGAATGCGATACCAACCTTTTCAATTGGTCCGGCAAGTAATTTTACCTTAGGCGCAATATTTGCTAGCTTCTGTAATATCTCTATTGGAGTATCTGGTGCCTTTTTCTTTTCTTGACCAGTAGCTGCGTTCCAAATGGATCCAATAGCGTCAGCGACTCCTGAAACTATACTAGCAAAACCACCCACTGCGCTTCCTCCTGCAAGTGATAATGTAAATAGAAACCATGCCCCACCTAATGCGGCAATCCCTATTGCAAGATCTAGCATATTGTCAACTCCAATTTCATTCTTAAATCTTGCAAATAAATCTACCATGGCATTCATTGGTGTCATTAACGTTGTAGTAAAGCCTTCAGAGACGGTAACTAGTGATGGCATTATTGGTGACAATCCTGCAAAGATCCATCCGACTGCCAATATAACAACAGCAGTTATTATAATACCAAGTGCTCCTAATAACAATGTAACTGGTGTCATCGCTGTAACTGCAATTCCCATTGCTACTATAGCTAATCCCATCACGCCTAATGCTGCTCCAGCATTTGTTGTCCAATCTAATGGAGGGGCAATAAATGTACCAGGTAGTAATGTAAATATCCATGCGACTGCCACTACTGCAAACGCACTAACAACCGTGCCGATTAAGGCCTTCAGCATATCTCCCAAACTCATCTTACCTATAGTCTTACCTGCTAGGAATAGTATTATACCAAATGCTAATACGGCAAGACCTGCGTCTACTGTCCATCCAATTTCAGGTGCTTCCCATGTAATTCCAGCTAACCCCTGGAAAATCCAGGCCGTTGCTAATATCCCAAAGGCAACAATAGGGATTGCCAATGTCATAAATAATAATTGCTTGGCATTCATCCCATCAATTGCCCTTGATATTAAATAGAATGGAATTGCAAATAATGTTAAAGCAATGGCAACCTTCAATACCCACATTAAATCAGGTGCTGCAATTGCAGTAGGGAACGTTTCCCATATATAAGCTAATGCCGATAAAGCTATCCCTATTACTGGAATTGCTAATCCTGCAAATATAAGGTCCTTAATCGATGCACCCTTTATTGACTTTAATATAAAACTGAAACCTATTGCAAATAACGCAATCGCTAATCCTGCTTGTATTGTCCATAATAATGGTGGTGCTGCTGGTGCTGATGGAAACGCTTCAAATATGTAAGCTATTGCAACAATCCCTGCTGCCATTACTGCCATGGCCAACCCTGTCATTATTAATTTACCAATACCCTTTTTATTCATTTCAATCTTAGCCCTTGCGAATCCTTTCATTAATAATACAAACGCGAATGAAATAGGAATCATTGCAACTCCTAATAGAAATGCAGTTCCAATTTGCCATAGAGCAACTGGTGCAACTAGTCTAAGGATCCATGATGTTAATGCTATTCCTGCTGCCATTCCAGCCATTGCCAATGCAGTTTGACCTGCAACCTTCATTGGAGATCCTGACGTTATGTCAGATGCTTTTGTTTTTTTGCCCTTACCAAATAAGGGATCACCCATTAATGCCTTTGATATTTTCGAGAAGACGGGGGCTAATAACAGGAATACTCCCGCAATTAATATGGCTGAGAGGATCTGTGCAGGGGTTACCACTGCGATCATTCCAAGTAATCCTGATGCAACAACTACCGAAGCAGCCATTATTATAATAGCAACGCCAGCGCCTGCCAGACCTTTACCTAATCCTCCTCCTTTACCACCCTTTCCTCCCTTCGAGTCATTTGATGATGATTTAACCTGTTGTTTTATAAGACTTCGTATATCTGATAATATAACTGTCTGCGCCTTTAGTTGTTTAACTGTTTCAATCGCTGATGTATTTAGACTGATAACAACCTGATGCATTTGAAATAGAGTACTTGCCGTCGCTTCAGTTGCGGCCTGTATCTTCTGTAATGGCGATACTAATAATGAAATTGACTTTGAATTATTAATCACGTGTTCTTGTTTGTTTTTTTTAAGTATACAGAGTATCTTGAATTTATATATCTAAATAAAAAAGGGTCCCGTTAAGGACCCTTTGATTATACTTTAGGAATTTTCATATTTGGCATATTAAAGTTTGGCATTTTCATGCTGCTCGCTATACCGGAAGTGGCCTCCTGTTGCCCCTCGTTCTGTTTATTCTCCGATTTAAGATGTTCAATTAGGTCCTTCACCATATAGTGAAATTCATAATATTCCAAATTTTCAAGTTCGCTTGGTGCGAGATGTAATTTAAGATAAATGTGAAATTTAGTCTTAAAGAAGTTCTCCAGCGAAATTTTGAACAATGAAAAGAGACTTGACCCCGTCACGAAAACTAATAGGAATCTCCTCCACGTCATCTCCAATCTGTACTGACATATTTGGCTGAATTCCGACTTTCATCTTCTCAGCTAATGTGTATATCAAGTTATATTTTTTATTAGACCATCCGTTTAATTCAATTTCGAAATCGAATAATGTTTTATCATTAAATCCTCTCCAATCATGGTGAAGGTATGGTATGATTTGTAGTATTGACTGGTCAACTACTTCGCCTTTTTGTTGTTTCTCTTTAATGTATGATGTTATCTTCTGCATAACTCCAATAACAGGAGGTCTCATTGATATCGTACCGAATGATTTCGTTTCAATTAAGAACGTTCTCTTATCTGCATCATAATATTTATCTAGTTCAACAGGTATCTTGAAATATTGAAAATAATCTTTCTTGATTTCAATTTCATGCTTTTCACCATTTCTTGATCTATGATCTATCTTTAAACTAGACTCTGGTTCTGGAAATGTTAAATCTCTAATTGAAAAAATAACAAAGAATCTATCTTCCTCTAGAAGATCTTTATATGATAATCGTCTTGATGATGATGTGATTCGTATACACGACTCTACTATTTGATTTAACTTCTCGTCAATATCTAATACATTAGCTTCGTCGATTGTTGAAAAATGTCTAATCTCTGCGACTTTCGCAGATCTGATTGATATCTCAGTTCCTACTGGGTAAAACATACCACCTGATGGTAATGAATTTGATGGAATTTTATGATATCCTAAATGAAAATCTGCTCCTTCAGCCTTAGGCGCTCCGAATCTTTCCATATTAACTCTGCCCAAATCGGGTTGCTTCTCTTCAGCAACTGATTCCTGTGCATTATTCTTAATCTCATCTCCTTGAACAATATTCTTATATTGATCCTCTAGATTTAAATCGTCTTGGTTGTTCATATTTATTTATCTTTAAGTTGTCTGATGTCTATTTTTTCTAAAGGCTTTCCATCGTTAACCTGTTTGTCTATTTCTATTCGTATGATTTCCCTAATAAATGCAGAAATCGAAACCGGTCTTTCACCTGATTCTATCGCTTCGTTAAGGATAATTCTATTGATTAAAGATACTTCACGCTCCGACAGGAGAACTTGTAACTTCTTTGTTAGTTTATCCATGTTTTGTTATGTTGTCTTTCTTATATTATACTATCATTATATTATATTTTAATTACAAAAAAATGGAGGATCATTTTAACTATCCTCCACCTATAATTATATATTTATGCTAATACTTCTTTCCAAGCGTCACATCTCCAACCAACTTCTAAAGTTGCAGGATCTGCAGACTCATAACTTAGTTCGTTAGTGAAACCTAGACCTGACGTCATTGTACAATCTTCTAGAGTAACTGTTCTATAGATATCTCCAGCTCTGTTGAACTGTACGATAACGATAGTACCTACGTAATCTCTCTTAAGTCCCATTGCACCTGATTGTGGGTCATATTGCATATTGTACCATTGTCTCATTGATTTATAAAGGTAAGCTTGATTAGCCTCGTTTAAATTTAATGAAAAACCAATAGTAACATCAACAGCAGTTCCATCAGGCATTCCTGCGAATGATCTTGTTGCGAATTTATATTTTTGTTCTACTGCCGATACTTCTTTGTATAAATCCAATCCTGAGATTGAGTTAATATGTTGAAGCATTAGTGGCGCGTCAGATACTCCAGCTGGAGGAAGAACCGTAACTTCGAATAAGTTTCCTTGTACTGGTTCAAAGTTCCTACCTTTTCTAGATGTCTGATCTTGTGAATAATGTGGTAAAGCCATGTTTTAATGTTTTTGTTTTTTTATATATCTTGTTTATAAATTACCTGATTGAATGTCTCCTGTGTTTAAGATTGTTGTTCTATGAACTACGATCTCTAACCCTTTAACTGGTTCAACAAATGTATCTATAATACCCATATTGTTGTCGATAACTTCGTTTGTATTATTTGTGCTATCCATTACATTCTTAAACTCATAAACACCGCCATCTTGTTTGATACTTTCCAAGAAAGAATCTGCAAGAGTTTTAATCTCTAATCTTGTTTGTGTATTGTTAAACTCAAATACATAATCCTTTAGGATTTGTGCCATACCATCTTGTATATAAATCATTGCTTCTCTAACGTGTGCAGAAGAAAGTGCCGATTTAATAGATTGTTGTGCTGTTTTGTTTCCTAATATAGTTAGACCAACTCCTCTTTGGAATACAACTGGGTTGATTCCGAATGGCTCTAGGTTATCTCTATCGCTTTTGTCAAATGAATATTCAACTCCCTTAACGTTTGCGCCTGCAACAACCCCACGTCTTGGACCTGCAACGATTGACCAAGGTAAAGCGTTCGTGTATTTGTCCATGTAGTTATTAGATATGTATGCAGCCATTGGTACGATGATATCTTTACCATTGTCAGATACTATTAATCCAGGTGCAAAGTAAAATGCGTAATTTGCTCCTTGCGCAATACTAGGTAATGCATAATTTCCAGTTGGATTTTTGTCTTGATTTCCACCGTCCTTCACGTATGATGTACTAAACGATTTGTTAGCATCAGTAAATGATGGATCTTTTGATTTTTTAAAGTCCTCCACTGTAGGTGCATTTACGATTGCGGATGCATTCATTCTGTCCTTAGCTAATTGTGATAAATTATGCTTATTGTTTAGTCCATTTTCATCGAATGACGCGAACGTATCTACAACGTATCTGAAATCAATAATATCTTTATCGATCAGTGCATCATATAGTCCCATACCTCCCGTTAATGTTGCTAAGTAATCGCTTAAATTCTTAACAGATATTTTAGCCTTAGATAAAACGAATGTCTTGTAATAATCAGATGCATTTTCAAAAGACTTGATGATTTGATTGTTATAATCAGGTTCAACATCCGTATATATTGTATATACAGTATCGGCAGTACCAATTGATTTCGATACCTTATTAACTCTGGCGATTCTCCCAGATGTAACTGAATTTATGTAATCACCTATTGATATTGGAAATACGGAAGTTGGTGTATTTGCATTAGTGTATGTTACAGTAAAATCAGTGTTTCCTGATGTATGTTCAATTGCTCCAGTTCCTGTTGAAAAGTCTTCTTCAGTTACCCTTGAATTAGAAACAGTGTATGACGGGAATACTGCGTCATCTGAAGGTGATGGTATAATATTACCATCGCATGTTATTACAGTGTCAGGTGAAGTATAATCAACATTTGTGATCTCAACATATTCACCAAGTGTAGCTCCTTCTAAGAACTCTCCTTCTGTAAACGATGAAGTGGCATCAGTACCTTCTATTGTTAGTGTTGTAGTTGATATAGTGTAAGCTGTACCTAGTGATGTTAAATCAACAGTCGGTGTGTTTGCAACAACAGTTTGTTTAACTGCATGTGATAATAGTTCGAAATCTTGATCTTCATCAACAATATGTCCAACAAAATCAATGTTTGTTCCATTTTCATCGATTACCTTGTCCTCATCAACTGCACAGAATAAACCTGTTCTTCTTGCCTCAGCATTAACCATTGATTCAATATATAGGTTTCGTCCTTCTAGATCTTTAAATCCAGGTAAAATAGAACCAGTATATTGTGCAAGTAAAGTAACTTGTCTTAAGTTTGCAAATTCGTTTAACTTTGCCTTGTCTAGACCATCTGTTGTAAAGAATTTAGAATAGATAGGATCGTTTGCCATTGATGCTGCATCAAATTCTCCTTTAAATACGAATACATCCATCATATAATCTGACATTCTGTCAAAATCGTTTAAATATTCTGGAACATTTCCTTGGCCATACCAATCTCTTGCTGTTGAATTAAATTCAGCAACGTCAGCCGCTTGTCTTACGATAATTGTAATTGAATCTTGTTTAATATTTACAAAATTTAGTAAGTTATTATCTCCAGTTGTAGCGATCGTCTCTAATGTCTCGGTATCTGAAGGTATCATGAATTTATCATTGTCAAAAAACTTTGTATATTCAGCAGAACTTGCTATTGAAGAGTTACCATCAACTGATCCAGTTGTTGACGGGGCAGTATAGTTTGCAACATCAGCCGCTTCGAACATACCTAGGTTTAACGCCAAGATAGGACCTCTTGAAAGAGCTTCAATACATGATCTATGGAAAAACATTCCTTTTTTTTCTAATCCTTTATCAATAGAACCAAAAACATTGTTAAATGTTTCCTGTGAGTCAATTAATACCGGTGTGTTATAAGGTCCCTTCCTAGAGTGACCTACAACTAATCTAAGAGTTTCAACGTTGATATTAGCCGTTTGCGACTTATCAAACTCGAGTCTATAGACTCCTGAACTCTTAAAATTTAATAATTGTGGGGATAGTGCCATAATTTTTTGAGTGTGTTTTTTGTGTTTTATTATATATCTAAATTTATCTTGTACTTTTACAACAAGTGTGTTTATTTTCCTAAAGAAGGTCGTATATATCGTATTGTAGTGAACCATCGACATTGTCTGTTCCCTTATATAGAATACTTTCCATTAACTTATGTTTAGCTGGGTCAATTATATCTAGTAATTCCTCTACGTAATCTGCATAATCTGTTGTTCCAAAGAACTCTGTTGCAATAATACATGTCATTATACTATCGTCATTTCCCATTTGTGCACCATAGCTACCATTCTTCACTGTACCGAACAAACTTGCCTCCTGTACTGTTATTATATCATTAACTTTGATTTTGTTCATTTCTATGAGCTTTTTAAAGTTTTGACAAAATACTGATTTGTTATCTGCCTTTAATCTTAATCCAGGTTTTGGTACCCTAGAATCATGGCGGTGTTTAAATCTAAGTACCATCTCATCTTCAAACTCGTTTCTACCTGGAAATATTGTTTGTAAATATTTTAAAAGTATACTCCCGTATGTATTAAACTCAATAATCATCTTTACATTCTCTGAATTAAATACATCAATTGCTAATGTATACAATACCTTCGCGAAATCCTCAAGTGGATGCTCATTACTTCTAAAAACTGCAACTTGATTAATCTTAAAGAAATCATACATTGCACCTGGGCTTACGAAATTCTCGATATCAATATCTTCCATCGGTTCGACTTCAAAAATGTTAACTACAGAGAAATCTCCACCGTTACCTTCAGCAATATCTACTGAAAATAAATAATATTTGTTTGAGTTTGCAGCGGACTCCACATCAAATTCAGGATCGAATGACAAGAAACCATCAGTCTCTATATGTATGTTCTCAAACTCTTCTAAATCATAATGATTAAATTTCCTAGCGTTCTTACGAATATTCTTCATAGTACCTGGGCTTAATAGCAAACTTGATGAACTTGTAAATTCGTTACCATATTGTCTATTAAATGAATCTTCAGATCCTAAATTTGCTAATTCTCTCTTGAACCATGCATCGTCCCTGTCAGGGTGTTGCCACCAGTCAATTCGAGTTGCTTTATATTCATTATCACCCTTTTCCGCATCAGTATATATTTCGTAGAACTTATTAAAACCGTTAGGAGTTGATGTGATATTAATCCTAGATACCTTGGATGCAGATAGTGTAGGATATACATTCTCATAGAATGAATCAACAATAGTTGGATGCACATGGGCAAACTCATCTAGATATAAATTATGAATCGTAAAACCAATACCTGACTTAGCAGTTGTTGACTGTCCAACTATACGACATCCATTATCTGATCTGACATTCATAACATCATACTTAATGATACCTGGTTTCATGTAAAACGGAAGGTTCTCCAATACCACTTTAGCTTTGTCAATAATCTCTTTAGTTGATTCTGATTTATTTGCTAATAATAAGGTTGTCTTGTCATAATTGAATGTCAAGTACCATGCATTAAATATCGAAGCCGTAACTGTTTTTCCCATCTGTCGAGCAGCTACAACGACATTAAATCTATTATGTTGAAAGTCTCTTAATAGATCCTTTTGATAATCTCGTAATATGACCTGTTGGATTCCCTCATCTGTCATAACAACAGCATATCTCTCTGCGAAGTAAACAATGTCATTTGCACATCTGGCTAATTCCTCAATTTCACCGTCAGTATATTCAAATACAATGTTTCCTTTTCTTAAGAATTGTTTACCCTCATAAAATGGCATACTAACTTGTGGCCTATATCCCTTATCAAGGGCTACTTCTAAGTTGTTTACTGCAACGGTAGACCATACTAATTTATGCGCATCTTTATCCGATTCTTCCTTAGGAATCCATGGATTATTTCCGAAATTCTCTTCTCCCATAATATTATTCTGTTATTTCAGCGTCTTCAATATCTTGATCAGTATCATTGATTCCCTGTCGTATCATTCTCATTAGATCTTTAGATCCTCTTTGAATATTTCCTTGAGTTGAATCTCCCCCAGCTTCTTCTATTTCCCTAGTATCATCTCTCTTCTTATAGATTTCGATATCTCTGGCAATTCTCTTGGCACTTTCCTCAGTTGCCATCAAATACATTGTCTGGGATTTAATAATGTCTAACATTGATTTCTGTAAGGTCGCTAGTACCTCGAACATTCTAGGTGCTACTTCGCCATCTTCAATTGCTTCTAGTAATGTAGTTAATGCCCTTTCCCCTGCTTGTAACTGATAGACCAATGAACTCATTGTCATCTCATCCATTCGTTTCTTTGCAGCTATATATTCATCCTTCTCTATAATGTCCTCATCAAGATAAAACTTCATAAGGGCGGAGATTGTTCTCTTTGCTTTCTTTGTTGAACTTTCCTTAAGTTCAGCAAATGATTTTTGTTTGTTTGGTCGTTTTGCCGGGAGTTCCGGGTCTGTCGTTATAACATCAGATATTTCCTTTGAATTGTCGTCACCTATCAATTCATCAAGCTCACGCCTTATGTCTTCTGATTGTTCTCTTATACTTCTCTTATTATCTGGCATATTTACTAGTTTATTAGATATTATATTTATCTAAATTTTATCTAGTGAACTTACCTCGCGTTAGTATATCTTTGAAAACCTAGTGAAGGAATAGCGTTATCTATTATTAAGGCATGTTGATTATCTCGTACAACATATTGATTTAGCACATTTGAATGTTGTTCATATTCTATAGGAGTATCGAATACTCTAATATTAGTCATGAACATGTCGTTTGCTCTTATTGTATAATTAGTTGATGATTCCCATGCAATATCTTGTGATACCAATCTATTCTCATTGAATTCTAGTGTCAAATTGTTAGAAGAGTCCTGTGGTAATACCTGAGATCCACCTACATTGGTTATCATGTTAGTACTTGGATCTAAGCTATAAAACGAAACGCCCAGTTGCATAAATTCATTATTCATATTAATTATATATGCATACCATTTGTTTTTATCGAATGTCATCCCATGTGTGAATGATTCAGTAACACCATTAAATATTACTTCGAAATCTGTATGACTTATAGTAAATCTAAATCCTCCGGAAATAAGAGCGTCGTTATCACCGAACAAATAATAAGTATCGGTTGACGATACATCAAATTGCGGAGAGAACCAACCAGTAAAGGCTGCATTCTTGCCAGGTTTAACCATTGATAATGTGTCATAAGTTATTACGTTGTCGTTAAGATCGCTTGATGTTAAATCATAATAGTTCTTACTAACAACTGTCCATCTATTCTTTAATTCATAATCAACGATTGATAGATCTTTACTTACGAATTCCCTAATTCCATCACGGTATGACGTCGGAACTGATTGGAACTGAGAAGGTTTTGTTGTTTTAGCATACACATCGCTTACCTGCTCTCCAAATATTTCATCGATACCAGTTGTCAATACATCAGTTGCAGCGTCAAATGTTCCTTTAATAACAGCTGATCTGTCTTGATATTTTACAAGTTTAACTCTCCAATATGATTTAGTTTTATTAAACTCGTCTGCTAATGAAATTGAACTAACCTCATACATTCTATTAATAATTGGAATAAACATGTAATCCTTATTCCTTGGAGCCTTACCTACGCCAAAATGTGATTCAAATTCCTCTGATGTAATATGTACCTCGAAATCAGCAAGATCAATACCAAATATATCATATGTATTTGCCTCTGTAGGAAATTCATTGTCGGGTACCAGTATTTTTATGTTTTCGTTGCCAACTACATTATGTAATGAATATTCCATTAGAATAACATCACTTGTTCTCTTATCTGGTTCCGTACTGAAATAATTTACTTCATGGCCAAATATTCCTGTTACTATATTTGTTAATTGCTTATATATACCTTCTGATTTTGATAGGTCGTATGGGTTAAATAGATTAGTATCGCATGATACTTCGATATTTGCACATCCATTCATTGCGAAAGGATCTGTGCATTCCACACAGAAGTTCGGGCATGAAATGATTTCGCCATCAACTGTTTCTATTGTGTATTCTACAGAAAGGAACGTTAAAGTGTTTCCATTGCCTAATGACGAAACCTCTGCCTTGATATCAATCCACACTGGCTTACCTGTATCAAATGTTGTTCCTAATAATTCGCTATATCCTGTTCCTTGATTTAATGGAAAGAATTGAGAAAATACACCATTTGTTTGTGACCATCTGTATTCGTACTCGAATGTGTCACTTGATGTTGGTTCTATATAATACTGTGCACTATTTATATTGAATGGTAATGTTTCCTCTATTGTCATTAACAGAGTTGACGGCACTGTTGCTATAGTGTATGCAACATTACCTATAATTATCTTATCCCCTATATTGAATACTGTTGTGAATTGTGTCTGATATCCGTCTATTTCATTTGTTCCAGATACTCCACTAACGTGTCCTGTCATTAATGGAGTCTTAAGACCCACTGATATATCCCAATCTATTACCTTAAGTGTATTTGTATATGGATCTTGTAGAGATGCTATTAAGAAATCTCCGTATTCGTTTGCAGTGTATCCTGTAACCATTAGTCTTTGTTATTTTTGTTGATATCGTCCTGTGGTTTATAAACTTCTCCAGCGATCCACGTTGTAACAAATCCTGTCAGTGAAACAAAATATATTGTTAGTTGATTAAGGTCAGCCTTGTATATCATTGCAAATGCTCCGGCGATTGCCCATATAATAACTACTGCGTAAATCATTACCTCGCGTCTAGAATTTGGACCCTTTGTAATCATTCGTGTCTTTTCACTTGGACGTTTTGTTTCTGCCCAAATGTACGTGACAGCATACGCCGTCAAAGAACCAAAATAAATTGCAAGATCCGAAAAGCTTGCTTCTTTGTATGCTCCAATTAATCCCATCGTTATCCATAATATTACTATGGTGTAAACAAGTCCTTCTCTCTTTCCAAAATTACTAAAAAAATTCATATATACCGTTATTTTTATATACAATATATATTCAAATAATTTAGTAGTCTGTTATCAATAGTATAAGCGAGTTCTCTGGTTCTAATTTAGGTTCTAAGACGTCAATGATGTCAGATACCATTGCATACTCACCATCAGTATATTCATTAATAATTTCTGGGTTTTCTAACAGTTTATCAAGTTTATCTGTAATGTTCTTCGAGGTTATCCTGTTATATGGAATTCCTGGTTGCAATATTCCTATTTTCTCCAGAACATTATTGATAATCGGTAACTCTTCGCTGTTATATAATTCATCGAGTCGTAATGTTGCTGTCAATATCTTAAATCCGAATTGAAGCAATACAGTATCTCCTGTTGTTACCGTTCTGTTATAACTCTTATCAAGATTAAGATTAAACTTAAAGTATTGTATATTGGTCATCTCCATTGTCATTTGATATAGAAAGTATACCGAGTTTATTTCCTTGTGAATCACCTCAGAACCCAGGGTTTTAATCTTGTTAATTGATGGTGTATAATGACGTCCTATTATATATTCAAGCTGGGACATTGTAATCAATATAGATCCATCAGGACCTTTGATATAATCAGTTTCATCTAATATTTGTGCCCATAGCTTATTATCAATATAATTGTATCTATATAGTGTTACGTCTACCGCCGTTGGCATTAGACTTAAATCAAATTGTTGCATAAATTTACGTATTAGTAAACTTGCATAGAATCTTCTAACTTCTTTAAAGCCGTATATAAATCTTCCTTAGCAAATTTTTCAAGTTCTTTAAATTCTCTCTTACCTATCTCGTTCTTTTCAATGAAGAATGAGATAACTTCATCAGATGGTATATATTTTTCTTTCTTAGTGGCTGTTTTTTTAGCCTTCTTAGTTTTGGTGTAAATCCAACCAGGAACTCCTTTAAATCTAGAAGCAACTAGTGCCCAACTATCAATAACTGCTACTGGATTAATTCCATTCTTATTAAATAATTGTGCGTTTGCAGGATACTTGATAGCGAAGAATCTGTTAATCATAAAATGATGTCTCTTCTTGTTATGATTGCTTATCTTATGATAGTCCTTTTGTTTTGTAAAAATTATCTTGATGAAGTCAAAAAGCTTAGTGTCGTCTAACATGTTATTGTATTGTGTTATTGTTTATAATATAAGTAAAGGAAACATCGTTGCTTAGAACAATGATGTTGGATCCTTTTCTGGCTTCTGTTGAGTATCTTCTATCTTTAATCCTGCAAACGCATCATATGACTTAGGGGCAGTACTTCCCTTTTTGTTAGATGTGTTCCATCCACTGCCTTCTAGTATTCTTTCCATTTGTGCCAGTTTTGTCAATTGAGTAGATACTTTAAAATCCTTTTCAATCTCCGAGAATATATTCTTTTGGATAGATTCAGGAATAGTGTTGTAGTGTAATAACATTAAATCTAGGTTCTGATTGAACGCAACTCTAATTTCATCACGAGTAGCTCTACCTACTATTTCATGAATAAGTTCAACAATAATGTCTACTTGATTCTTAGAAAAGAAATGATCGATATGGAAGTTGCCTTCAGTTTCTCTGTATCTTTCCAATATCTTTGTAGCATGTTTCTCAGTTATTGAATAGTTTCGTATTTTACCACTAGCTCCGGTCTTTGACCACATAACAACTGATCTTATGTTATCACTCTTATCTCCTTGTAATATTTTGGAGAATATGAAGTCATCACAGTTGATTTCCTCAATAGTAACACTGTTCTTTAAAACCCATGCCGTGAAATCCTCTTTAAGCCTATCAGTTGTTACTGCATCTGATGACATATTGAATAACATTTCGTCGTTAGACATTTCACCACTTCCCGCACTTTCCAAAAGATCTTGGAATCCAGGGAATGCTAATAATTTTCTTTTTGAATTGTAGTACCATAATGTATATGCATCAGTTGCGTTATTATAGTCTACTAATTGAATTAAATCCCTATCACCTGTCCATACTATACAGTTCTTACCTTCGTTGTTTAATTGTGCAGCCCATCCGAATAAAATGTCATCTGCTTCTGCGCCTGGAACCTTGTGGATAATTACGCCATGTTTTGCAAGAATAGTTTGCCATTCTTCGTATGTTTCGAATACATTTGACCAGTTAACTGAATTGTCAGGTACCCTTGTTCCCTTATATGCTGCATCCGGAAATAAATCCTTTCTCCATGATTTGGAATCTACTGCAACTACAATTTGATCAACGAATGGAGTCATTTTACGTACTTCTGATGCGAAATCAATACATAATTTTCTCATGAATTGTTCCTGACCATCCCTATCCCCTAATAGTGCAGCGTCTTTACCTTTAGGTCTGGGCAATACGAATAACCTACTATGTACAAAGTAGTTACCGTCTATTATTAATGTGTGTTTACCTAATTTCATAATGTGTTTGTTAATTTATATAAATATAACTATAATCTTTGACATAAAAAAATATATAGCTACTTATTTTTAAGTTTATTTACTATTCTGCAATTATAGTCTGGATAGAATATACACAGCTGAGTAATGTTATAACTGGATCTATTACTAATGTTCGTTGGGCTTGATGTTCCGCCACAGTGATTGCAATCTGTGGTATGTGCCTCATACTAGATTGTCTGTCAGATTGGATATATTCAATGAATTCTTCTCCAAATGATTGTAAAACCTCATCTACTCTATTTGAATATTCCCCTACGAGTTGTTTGTAATTCTTAACAGGATCCATTTCATTAAATATTAATTCGAATACGTCTTTATATACTGAATTAAATTTCTTGACATCAGCTACTGTTATATTAGTAGTTCCCTGTGTCTTGTATCCTTGTAGTTTATTAAGAGTAGATCTTAGATCTGGAAAGTTACGTCTAACAAATTCAACCAATGCTGGTTTTTCTATTGTCATTCCTTCTTTACCACATATATCATATACTCTTCTGATATATTTCTTTGTTAATTCAGTTTCTTCAGATTTATCAAAATCAAAATCGATAACTTCGAATCTGCTTAATATTGGATCTGGCAGTTTATTAATATAATTACATGTTGCAATAAATCTAGAGTTTGATGCAAATGTTTCCATTGTTGCTCTTAACGCTTTAAAGAATTGGTCTGATACACCATCAACCTCATCTAATATAACTACTTTGAATTTTCCTTGATCATCTAGTATTGACATTGTTGAACAGAAATCAGTAATCCTTGTTCTAATAACATCAACTGAAGTATCCGTAGATGCATTAATATAAAGATAAGGTAGACCAAACTGTTGAACAATTGCCTTTGCAGTTGACGTCTTTCCTGTTCCAGGGCTTCCTGCTAATAATATGTTTTGCGATAAACCATCCTTGAACTTCGACATTACATTGTCAGGTAGGATTAAGTCTTCTAAATTTTTAGGTCTGTATTTCTCCGTAAATAGTGAGTGAATCATATATTTTTTATTTGCTTAATGTTATACGTATTATATCAAATCAATTGAATAAGTTTCAAATAAATATAACATGGCATACAATAATAAATATCCTCAGATTAAGCGAACAGGTGGCCCTTCGCCACGAAACAGATATGGTGTTTGCTATGAAGGTTTATCAAGACAACAACGTAGACTATTACTTGAAAATCCACTATTGAAGGATAGAGTACAGGATGATCAGTTCCTGCAGATATTGTTTGAAGTTAGTATGTATAGGAACCAGACGTCAAGGAATAAATATTATTATGATCGCTCAACAAATGAATTCATGAAAATGGATAAATTACATGAAAGCTATGATATCGTGGATTGGACTTGCGCACTCTCTGGTGAACCCATTCGTTCTAGTATTAATAATTTTAACGTGGAGAACTTCGTACACCCTGAGTATCATGACACACTCTCGGGTAGTTCTATAGATGGCAGGATCTTGCAATCTTCTCTTGCCTTCCAAGAACACATAAAAAAACTCCTGCTGAATCAACAGAAGGAGTTTATAAATCTTGCTAGAAAAAATTCTAAATTATAATAATCTAGAGAATTTATCTTTAATACTTAGATTCTCGTATCTTGATTCGTTTAATGTAATTGTCATTTCGTATGTAGAAAGTTCTGATTCAAGTATTCTACCTAGTTCAGTTCCTTCAATTTGCCATGATTCCTTCTGTGATATAGAATCAATCTTGTCTTGAAACTTCTTGATATTATCTTCATCACCTGAATCCTGTGCCTTTTTCAAAAGATCTTTATATCTGTCAATCATACCATCCTTAGAGTTCTTTGTTTCTCTATCTTTCTTAGTATCATCGTCAGCATTATCTTTATCCTTAAGTGCTTCCTTTTCTTTTGCTAATCTAGCTTCTTTCTCTTCAGGAGTTTCTTCGTCTTCTTTCTCCTTTGCTAATCTAGCTTCCTTTTCTTCTGGAGTTTCTTCGTCTTCCTTTTCTTTTGCTAATCTAGCTTCCTTTTCTTCTGGAGTTTCTTCGTCTTCCTTTTCTTTTGCTAATCTAGCTTCTTTCTCTTCAGGAGTTTCTTCGTCTTCTTTCTCCTTTGCTAATCTAGCTTCCTTTTCTTCTGGAGTTTCTTCTTTATCCTTATCAGACTTAGTATCTTTTTCCTTTCCTTCGTCTTCCTTTTCCTTCTTTAGTTTTTCAACTTCAGATTTGTCAGGTTCTGCTTCAGCTAATGCATCTTCTTCATCCTTTAATCTTTGTTGAAGCTTCTTTGCCTGTGATTTAAGATCACCTGCATCGTTATTCTTATCGCCCATAGCCGTTTTAATAACTTCTAATTTACCTTTGATTTTCTCAGAAGATAGTGCACGTTTAACAATATCGGAAGAACTGCCAAACTTATCATCTACTGCTTTCTGTAAATCAACAGATTGTGCCTTTAACATTTTTACTTTATCGACTACCTTTGACTTTTTATCACCCTTCATTGCAGAAGCAGCAGCTTCAAGTCCAGCAACCTTAAGTTCCATTGAATTAACTTTCTTTTGTGCCTTTCTTGCCTTAGGTGCTCTGAACATAAAATCAACAGTCGCAGATGCCGCACCTTCATGAATTTCGTCTAAGTTAATGTTTGCTATTTCTTCAGTTAATTCATTTGCTAGCGTTTCTAGGGAATTAATGATGGCATCAACATCAGTTGACATATCGGATACAGAACCTCTAGGTTCAGATACATTAGATACCTGAGCAGATTGTGTCGAAACAGGTACTTCATTTTCATTGTACGAAGATAACCATGTTTTAAAATTAGTTGTTGTTTTCATATTTAAATGTTTGTTTATTATATATGTTATATATCACGAAAAAAGGGAACCGATTTCTCAGTTCCCTTTAATATAATTAGAATATTGAAATTCTATAACTATTTAACGATTAGATATTAAGCTAATGTTAATAAGTTGTCCCATGAACCCTTGATATCAAATGTAACATATTGAGTTTCAGGATGGAATCCAGCTTCAACTAATGCGAATCTTGATTTAACAGCAACTTTAGGAGCCATTGTTCCTTCAGCAATTGTCTGTACAGATTCAGCCATTAAATAAGGCATAAATACAAGTCCAGGTCCGTTTCCGTCACCCTTTCTTCCAACTGTTACAGAATAATCTGCCCAGTTCATTGTTGGATCAGTATAAATATTGATTCCAGCAACAGATCCTAATGGGTAAATTGCTCCAGCAGCTTGTGCGAATGTGTTAGCCATTGGGTTTGCAACAAATCCAGAGATTGATTGTAATACAGTAGCAGTCTGTGGTCCACATACCGCGAAGTTACCAGCACCTCTACGTCCTCTGTTTGCGATTAAATTCGCAGCAGCTAACATTTGAGATAAGATTCTTCTATGAATAGAAGGTAAAGTTTCACCTCCAGCACCTAAAGCAGATGATGCCGGTAAGATTAAATCAAAACCATTTGTAGTCATTGCATTAGAAATGTTAGTCTTACCTAACTTTCTTAATTTAGTTAAGATGTATTGGTTGATAGATTGAGTTAATTCGTTAGTTAATACTGCCTCAACTTGAGCAACAGCATCTACACCGAATTGTTTTAAATCCTGTACTTGTTCTCTAGTAACTGCAGCAGCAACTTGGAAAGTTTCAGCTGAAACACTTTTAGAGAATAATGTAAGACCCATTAATTTGTCTGGAGTCTTTTCACCTAATTCTCTAGAGAATGGATTACCTTCATTATCAGCAGCAGCGAATCCTAAAATATGATCGTTTAATGCCTTTACTAATTCAACATCTGTTGCAGCTGTAATGTTAGTATCGTCAGCAAGGATAACTGCAAGATCTGCAACTACATCTGCAGCTACTATATCAGTAGTTACTTCTAAGATAGTTTTACCATCAATTCTAGATGTACCAACTACTTTATAAACAGCAGCATTAGCAGCCGTACTATGTTCAATTGTATTACCCACTGCTGTTGCAATAGTTTCAGTAAGTGTCAACTTAATATAAGTTGGTGCAACCTTATTATCTAATCTTCCACCTTCGTAAGTAAAATCTAAGTAAGATAATAATCCCATTGGTCCAGCCATAGGAATTACAGGTACTAAATCTAAACCTACAGTTTGTGCA
>Ga0308007_10000132_pt1 | contig 31918 bp, 36 predicted proteins | sample Neamet71_FD_203152 | JGI IMG/M metagenome (GOLD analysis project Ga0308007, IMG submission 203152) | Marine microbial communities from water near the shore, Antarctic Ocean - #71 | ecosystem: Environmental > Aquatic > Marine > Unclassified | place: Southern Ocean | collected 2014-06-07
CGCTACCCCCTGTCAGTGGAGGCGTATAATACCCACACCAGTTTTTTACGCAAGTACTTTTCCCACATTTTTGCTAAATTTTTAAATATAAATCAACAAAAGACTCAGATCGTACAACAAGCATTCAAGACAGTATAATTACTAAACAACAACAGGGATTTTATAGCTCAATTCAATTGTTTGATTTGTAATCTCTGCACGATAAGCAATAATCTCAACGCCCTTCGCCATCACCTCTTTTAGTGCTTCTGTATATTTTTTATCAATATGTTCAGCAGGTGATACTTGAGTAATCCCAGTATGACTCACACAAAAAAACAACACTGCCCGATGACCTTGCTCCACCATATTAGCTAACTCATAGAGATGCTTACGCCCTCGATCCGTAACCGCATCAGGAAAGTAGCCTCGACCATCCTCTTCCAGCAATGTGACATTTTTCACTTCAACATAGCAAAGCTGATCAGCATCACCTTCTTTATTGTCATTAGACAGCAACCAATCAATACGACTATTCTCGCCATATTTCACTTCCGCTTTATGATATCCATACCCCTGTAATTCGACAACCACACCATTATCGATAGCTTCTTTAGCTAATTTATTAGGCAATCCCGTATTTATGCAGGCTAAATATTTTTTATCGACTTCAACTAATTCCCATGTATGTCGATATTTACGTTTTTCATTGTTGCTATCTGAGACCCAAACGCTCGCATTTTCTTGCTGACAACGCTTCATAGAGCCCGTATTTGGGCAATGGGCCGTAATTAACACGCCATCGTCTAATTCGATATCCGCTAAAAAGCGCTTATAACGTTTTATTAATTTCCCCTCTTGCAAGGGCACAGGAAACTGCATCTTTACCTCTCTATATAGCCTCAAACAAAAACGGCCTTCTCAATGTATTAAGAAGGCCGTTTTTTTATTAATTATAAGGTAACTCTATTCCCACTCGATCGTCGCAGGCGGTTTAGATGAGATATCGTAAGTCACACGAGAGATGTGTTCGATCTCGTTAATAATACGACCTGAAACCGTCTCCAACAGCTCATACGGAAGATGAGCCCAACGCGCTGTCATAAAGTCGATGGTTTCAACAGCACGTAACGCGACAACATACTCATAACGACGACCATCGCCCACGACACCAACAGATTTAACCGGCAGAAAAACCGCAAACGCTTGACTGGTTTTTTCATAGTAACCAGAACGATGTAACTCTTCGATGAAGACAGCGTCCGCGCGACGAAGAATGTCCGCGTATTCTTTTTTCACTTCCCCAAGAATACGAACACCTAAACCCGGCCCAGGAAAAGGATGACGATAAACCATACCCTGAGGCAAACCTAACGCTACACCTAGCTTACGCACTTCATCTTTGAATAACTCACGTAAAGGCTCAACCAACTCCATTTTCATATCATCAGGCAAACCACCTACATTGTGATGAGACTTGATAACGTGTGCTTTACCCGTCTTAGAAGCAGCCGATTCAATCACATCAGGATAAATCGTACCCTGTGCAAGGAATTCGATTTCATTCAATTTTGATGATTCTTGATCAAAAATCTCAATAAAGCTGTTACCAATAATTTTACGTTTGGCTTCTGGATCAGCCTCACCTTTCAAGCGACCTAAGAAAAGTTCTTCCGCATCAACACGAATCACTTTAACACCCATATTTTCTTTAAACATGGCCATTACTTGGTCGCCTTCATTCAAGCGCAACAAACCATTATCAACAAAAACACAGGTTAATTGATCGCCAATCGCTTTATGTAAAAGCGCAGCAACAACAGATGAGTCCACTCCACCCGATAGAGCAAGCAACACCTGTTTGTCACCCACTTGCGTACGCATTCTTTCAATCGCATCGATAGCAATATTGTCAGGCGTCCAAAGTGTTTCACAACCACAAATGTCGACAACAAAGCGAGATAAAATTGCTCCGCCTTGTTTGGTATGAGTCACTTCAGGATGAAACTGCACACCGTAGAATTTCTTCGCTTCATTCGCCATGCCCGCAATCGGGCAACTTTCTGTAGAAGCCAACAACACGAAACCACTTGGCATTGTTGCCACTTTATCGCCATGACTCATCCAAACATCAAGTAAATTAACCCCATTATTTGCAACCACATCTTGAATGCCCGCCAATAAAGATAAATCACCATGGCTACGAATTTGAGCATAACCAAATTCACGTAAATCAGAGCTTTCTACTTCACCACCAAGCTGCTCAGCCATTGTTTGCATGCCATAACAAATACCTAATACTGGCACACCCAATGTAAAAATAGATTCAGGCGCTCGTGGAGAATCTTTTCCTGTAACCGATTCAGGGCCACCAGCCAAAACAATGCCTTTAGGAGCAAAATCAGCAACGTCATCATCCGTCATATCAAAGGCACGAACCTCACAATAAACACCAATTTCACGTACACGACGTGCAATTAGTTGAGTGTATTGCGAACCAAAATCAAGAATCAAAATTTTATGGGAATGAATATCTTGGGACATTACTTTTCTCTCTAAATAAGATACGTCTAAATAAGATCAGTGTTCATTAGGAAAGGTGCGAATAACGGACTTTTATCCACATGCTGAGACAAAAGAACGTGTTCGTACCTTCCCTAAGCTTGATCACTCGAATCGATAAAATAAGAAAAGGGCGTTTATACGCCCTATTTCAACATTACACTTGACGCCTAAGCAGCGCCCAATTAACTGGCGTGGTAGTTAGGTGCTTCTTTAGTAATCGTCACGTCATGCACATGGCTCTCACGCATACCCGCGCCTGTTATGCGAGAAAATTCAGTTTTCGTACGCATAAATTCAATAGAAGGTGATCCGGTATATCCCATAGAAGATCGCACGCCACCCATTAATTGATGCACAACCGTAATCATTGGCCCTTTACAAGGAACTCGACCTTCAATACCCTCTGGCACCAATTTTTCAACGCCACTCTTCACATCTTGAAAGTAACGATCACTCGAGCCTTGAGTTTGCGACATAGCGCCTAAAGAGCCCATACCACGATACGATTTAAACGAACGGCCTTGGTAAAGAACAATTTCACCCGGCGCCTCATCAGTACCAGCAAGCAACCCGCCAACCATAATAAGGCTAGCACCCGCAGCAATCGCTTTGGCAATATCACCAGAATAACGTACGCCACCATCGGCAATAACAGGAACCCCCATAGGAGCCATCACCGCTGCTACATTAGCTACTGCTGAAATTTGTGGAACGCCCACGCCAGCAACAATACGAGTAGTACAAATAGAGCCTGGACCAATGCCTACTTTTACGCCATCTGCACCCGCTTCAGCTAATGCTAACGCCGCTTCTGCCGTGGCAATATTACCGCCAATCACTTGGACTTGAGGGAAGTTTTGTTTTACCCAGCGTACGCGATCAATAACCCCTTTAGAATGCCCATGTGCTGTATCAACAACAATCACATCAACACCCGCTTCTGCTAATGCGGCCACTCGCTCATCTGTATCTGAAGCCGTACCAACTGCCGCACCAACGCGTAAACGACCTTCGCTGTCTTTACAGGCATCAGGATACGCAGTAGCTTTATCAATATCCGTTACAGTATGCATACCGCATAATTCAAACTTGTCGTTCACCACTAAGACTTTTTCAATACGATGCTCATGCAATAGCTTGCGCACAGAACCAGAAGACGCGCCTTCAAGCACCGTTACCAAACGCTCTTTTGGTGTCATGATCTGAGCAACACTTTTTTCGAAATCTTTAACAAAGCGCACATCACGGCTGGTTACGATACCAACAAGGTCGTCACCTTCTACAACAGGAACACCAGAAATGTTATGGCGAGAAGTTAATTCAATCAATTCTTGGACAGTGGCAGATGGATGAATAGTAACAGGGTCGCGCACAATACCGCTTTCGTACTTTTTTACTCGGCGAACTTCGTCAGCCTGTTCTTTTACAGTAAGGTTTTTGTGAATAATGCCCATTCCACCTTCTTGAGCCAACGCGATAGCCATACGATATTCAGTTACCGTATCCATGGCAGCAGAAGCAAGGGGAATATTAAGTTCTATATCTTTGGTGATACGAGTTTTAAGGCTCACATCCTTTGGAAGAACTTCAGAATAGCCGGGGATAAGCAAAACGTCATCAAACGTTAATGCTTCTTGTGAAATTCTTAACATAATGCGGTATTTCCAATGCCAACAAGAGGGTTTAAGATGGCAAGTAATTCTATCCGAAGAGTGACTGGCGGTAAATCAAAACAATGGAAGATTCATGAATTATTTTACAACATCTAGCGCAAACGAAACCGCTTTTACTGTCTCCCGTTTAAATAGTGAGATTCAACAGCTACTCGAAGCCAGCCTTCCTTGGATTTTAGTCGAAGGTGAGATTTCAAATTTAGCACGCCCAGCCTCGGGGCATTGGTACTTTTCACTAAAGGACGATAAAGCACAAATACGTTGTGCCATGTTCAAAAGCAAAAGCAGCGGTGTTCGTTTTAAACCTCAAAATGGCGATTTAGTTCGCCTGCGCGCTAACGTTACTTTTTATGGGCCACGAGGTGATTGCCAACTCACTGTCGAAAGCATGGAACTGGGGGGAGAAGGCGCTCTACAGCAAGCTTATGAACGATTAAAAACACAATTACAAAATGAAGGTTTATTCGCGCAAGAACACAAAAAAGCACTACCTGCTTTGCCTCAACGTGTGGCCATTATCACCTCCCCTGTAGGCGCGGCTGTCCGTGATATTATTAGTACCTTTAAACGCCGTTTTCCACTAACCGAACTCACCATCATCCCCTCTTTAGTTCAAGGACAAGAAGCGGCAAAAAATCTAACAGAACAATTATTACGCATCGACGCAAGCGAACATTTTGACGCGATCATTATTGGTCGTGGCGGTGGTTCATTAGAAGATCTATGGAGTTTCAACGACGAAACATTAGCCAGAACCATCTTTAACACCAAAACACCTATCATTTCAGCCGTAGGACACGAAACCGACTTTACTATTGCTGATTTTGTAGCCGATATACGCGCCGCCACACCAACGGCAGCGGCCGAATTACTCAGCCCAGATACAGCACAATACCTAAAATCTATCCAGCTACAACACAACACCTTGATCAACCACTTTGAACGCCAGTTGCAACAACATCAACAAAAGCTAGATTACTTAACACAAAGAATGCGTCACCCAAGTGAGCGCATTAGCATACAAACCGATAAACTCAATGCACTGCATAATCGCTTAGAACAAGCCGTACAAAGGAAAATACAACAACAATCCGTCACCTTTACACACCAACAGCAAAGGTTATCGAACTGTAATCCACAAACAACCATCACTAAGCATCAACAAAACATAAAAACCATTGAACAACGTCTACAACAAGCACTCACACAAACAGTAGAAAATAAAAAAATTCGTTTTGCTAACCTAATGGAAAAACTCAACCTCGTTAGCCCACTCAATATTTTATCTCGCGGTTACGCCATACCGACTAAAGACAAACAAGTCATTCGATCCATCAATGACGTGAAAAAAGGGGATACATTGTCCATTAGAGTGGAAGATGGTGAGATAGAGTGCCAAGCAACTGAAAGCTCAACGCTTTAATAAATATTAGAATAAAAGTTTTAATGCTCTAACAAGTTATCGATTACGTTAAAACACGTTAAAAAATATCACTGTGGGTAAACTCACAAAATGAGGTCCACTATCGGTTAATACATGGTCTGAGACCTTTACACGACTACTATGCACTTCCATTTTTTGGAAAACAGCCTATATCACACTCATATTGCCCTAAAAAAACACACTTGCAAAAAAAGACCATATAGACCATCATATAAAGCTCAATTGAGCCGAGGTGATTTTATGTCTACCGTCAAAGCGTTTAAACCCCAAAAAACAAAAGCCTATAATTTTTGGGAAGGTTTAGGTATTGCTGAATCTGATGCATTGGTAAGTCTTTCCGTCCATGAAGGCTTTACAACGTATACTTACGATAAAATCCTTACACGTACTAAGCTGTCACGCAGTAAATTTCAACAGTTCACTCATATTCCTGTGAGCACCATTAAACGCCGTTTAGAGAAACAAGAACGTTTCAGTACGCAAGAAAGCGATGCCATGTATCGTTTGATGATGTTAACAAAGTTGGCAACGGATATGTTAAGCGATGAAGACGCTGCACTGGCGTGGATGGAAGAAGAAGTCTACGGCTTAGGCGGTAAGCGTCCATTGGATATGATCGCAACAACAGTGGAGTTTGAGCAGGTGAAAGATTTGATTGGTCGGATAGAGCACGGCGTCTTTTCCTAATGCAGCTGTTTCGGCTAACACAAAAGAAGTTTTCAGCCGATCCATTCAGTCCGATTGGCGGTCGTTGGAATTCGAAAGGAATCGACGCTTTGTATTTTTCAGAATCGGAATCGCTGAGCACACTAGAAGTCTTCATCCATGTAAACCGTCACCCAGAAATTATGAATCAATACGATTTGTACTATATTGAACTGCCCGACTCGTTAATCGCTCGATTAGACGAGGAAGATTTACCCACTCAATGGCGTGATATTCCCTTTTCTGAAAGCACCCAATCCATTGGTGATGAATTCCTAACCTTAATCGATAATGAATTTGCAGCGCTACAAGTCCCTTCCGTCATTTCCCCAAGAGACAGTAACTACCTCGTGAATCCGAACCACCCAGCAATGAAAGCGATTTTCAAATCCGCTATTAAACTCGACTTTGAATTTGATCCTAGGATCTTTAAATAATATTTCTAACCTTAAAATTCAATTAGTGAGCGGTCGACTTATTCAAATGCTGAATAAACGCAGACACTTGTGCTGGAAAAATACGGTCTTTCATAGAAATCACATCAATACCTGCGGAGATACTCTTTGCATGAGGCAATATTTCCAGCGCATCGCCCTTATCCAATTCCTCCTCCATAAGAATTCTTGGAACATTGGCGATACCAAGATCTGCCATAACAAAATGTTTAATAAGCCGGTCATCGTTTGCTGAAATCGACGCGGTTTTTGCTTCTAACCGTTTCAATAATTTTTTATCATTTTTACTCACCCACATCGTCATTGATGGACAGTTTGGATGGTAATCAACGATATCAACTTCAATTAACTGTCTAAAGTCAGTAATCTCTCCATGTGTTTCTATGATTGGAAAATAGCCATTCATGGTCACGATGTCGTTCCGCTAATAAGAAAGTACGTTATTACCAAAGGTGCGGAAAGAGGAAGGAAATAGCATCAAACGGGATTTGATCAATTTTCAGTGCTGTTTTCGTTTCTCCACTCACCCAACCTTCTTCTATAAGTTGTTTTACAACCGCACGCGAGTTGGTGTCTCCTAAACCTGTAATTTTTGGCACATCGGTTCGCATCACTTTGGAATCATTCATAACAGCTTTCAGCAACAAAACGGTTTCTGGTCGCCATTTTTTAAGGAGTTCACCTTTCGTACCGAGTGCAGCGCCAGTGACTCGTAAATCAGCGTATTGTTCTAACCTCATATCAAAAGACGGAATATCTAAGACACCAGAAAGGTACTGAATTTGATCTAAACAGGTTTCAAAGAAATAACGTTGGAAAGCTTCAAGCCCTCTGTTTGACAAAATCCCTCGTCCGTCGGTACTGCCTTGTCGAACCATATCTGCGCCAGCCAAACGAAGCTTGTATTCGTCAATTGTGCGTGCGAAACCTCGACTCAATGTCCACAAACCATAGCCATCAACACCCGCACCTCGCATATAGCTGTCCGTAAATAAACGTCCTACTCGGCCATTTCCATCCAAAAATGGATGAATCCAAGCAAAGCGATGATGCGCAGCCGATGCAGCCAAAAGGCGAGTGTCACCAAACAACCTATCTAATCGATATGAGTCATGAAACCAGTTTAAATAGCTATTTAACTCATCTTGATGTGGCGGTAAATGTTTCCCAACTTGTACTTGCGTGGTTCGTAGTCCTCCTGCCTCTACAAGATAGGTTTCACCTGTGGATTCTCGAACATGCGTTCGCACTGACTCTGGCAAATCTTTAAAAAAATGTTCATGTATAGAACATAAGAATGCTTTATCAGTAATCTGCGCAGAGCTAACGCTACCTTTGAGCAAAGCGTTTTGTGCAACTAAATGCGCGTCTATTTCTAGTAAGTCATTACGCTTTACAGGATCGGTTAGTACAACGCCTTCCGCGTGAATAATATCTACAGGCTCTGTGCTGTTGCCTTCTATTCTGTTGCTGTAATAGCTGTTCACAAATCTCAGTAGATGTTCGACCGCAGGCTTAAGGGTTGGACGCACAGACGCCGACAAACTCGCGGATTGTTTGTAAACCTCCACGGCCATATCTCGAATGTCTCCAGAAACCTGTTCTGGTTGAATAAAAGGTGTCACACTGATCATTTTTTAACGGTTCTTTTAATGGATTATTTATCTTAAAAATCAATATATTAACTTATTAACAAACTTATAAAGTAACGGTTTATTTAACACTATATTAAACTAAACCCATAAACTTAGATAGCTGAGCAATGAAACCTCATTTAGATTATGTCAAAAGAAACAAAACACGTTCGCTCCACGCGCCAACGCGAGAAGTCGCTGTACTGTGTAATTATTTCTTCTAGTTAAATTGAAATTCAGATAACAAATTTATTTTACTTCACATTGCGTACAGAAATAAGTACAAGTACAATAATAAGTACTTATTTTAAGGAGTATATTGTGGATACGTTAAGTTATTCAGCATTTCGAACAAACCTTGCGAGTACCCTCGATAAGGTAAACGATGATCACAAACCGGTCATCATCACACGCCAAGGCGGAAAGCCTGCGGTATTAATCAGTCTGGAAGATTTCCAAGCTTACGAAGAAACCGCTTATCTTATGGCAAGCCCTAAAAACGCATCCCGTTTAAATGACGCAATTGCAGAAGTAGAAGCAGGCAAAACACAGATAAGGGAATTGATTGAAGAATGATTTTATCTTGGGCTGAGAACGCATGGAGCGATTATCTTTATTTCCAACAAAAAGATAAAAAGACACTCAAACGAATTAACACTCTAATCAAGGATATAACTCGTCAACCCTTTGAAGGATTAGGTGATCCTGAGCCTTTAAAACATAACTGGTCAGGCTATTGGTCAAGACGAATAGATAGAGAACATCGATTGGTTTATAACCTAGTTGGAAATACTATCTACATTGTCCAGTGTCGGTATCACTACTAAAACCACGTTAACGAAAGGAAGCAATAACATGTTTACCAAAGATTCTATAAATTGGTCTAAAAGAACAACGATAGACAGTGAATCCTTTTCACAAGACACGCTCGACCGAGTGAAGTACGCGCAGTTCTTAACGAAATTTCTAGAAGATCAAGGTTACACGCCATCCGGTCCTGCTGAAAAAATGAAACGGAATTATGTGCTTAACCTCAATTCTGAATGGGGCTCTGGTAAAACCTATTTTCTTAAGCGTTGGTCAGACGATTTAAAGCCTCACTTTCCTGTTGTGTACATCGATGCATGGCAACAAGATTATTCCGATGATCCGTTGATCCGTTGATGACGGTTATTTCTTCTGTGATAAGTCAGCTTAGAGAACAAGCAGATATGGAAGAAGACGCCGCTGGTTTTAAAGTCTCCAATAAGATAATTGGTTTGTTAAAAGCAGCGGCTCCGGGATTCGCCAGAAGTGTTGCTAAACGTTACTTTGATATTGACCCTGTTGCAGTGATGCAAGCTGAGGAAGGCGATAATTTAGGGGAGGTTAAAGACTCTGATGGTGAATCTATGGATATGAGTGTTATGGCATCCAATATGGTGAAGCACCTTATTGATGAACACGATGCAAAACCCAATGCTATTAGAGATTTAAAGACAAACATAGAACAATGGATAGAAACGGTTATTGCTCAGAAAAAACTACAATACCCTGCCTTCATCTTCATCGATGAGTTAGATCGCTGTCGTCCAAGTTACGCCGTAGAAATGCTGGAAACCATCAAACATATTTTTGACATTAAAGGCATTATCTTCGTTGTGGCGACGGATACGGAACAATTGCAACACGCGGTGAAAGCGATTTATGGTGAAGGTTTTGATGCGCGGCTTTACCTTGGTCGATTCTTTAACAGCCGTTTCAGTTTAAAAGCCCCAAACCTAAAAGGCTTCCTAGAAGTACATGTCGATCATCATAAATTATCAGGCGAATATTTAAGAAAAGCAGAAATAAGCATTCTTCCACCAAACGAAGATGGAAAAATTACCTTACGAAATATCGCGGTAATTTTAGATGCGTTTAAAATGCCACCAAGAACGGCTATTCCTGCACGTTACATATTCACATTCCATACCTCACAATTTTTTTGCGGTGAAACACTATAAAGATACAAAAAATGCCTATTTAAAATAGGCATTTTTGTTGTTTCTCGACAACAGCTTACTCACCATCATAATAACCAAGCCGATACGCTTTCTCTAATGTCATATAGGCAAATTTCCCGTCTTTTGAATCTTTAAGAGAGTATTCAAAACCCTCTCTGAGCACATCAGCTAAAGTTTCACCCTCTTCTAATTCGTCGTTATATGCCCACACTAGATCCGTGTTTTTTAAACCTGTTTCATCATCACCTGGATAATAAACAGAAGCCGTATTGATTACGCCTCCAGCTAATACATCAAACCAAGCATTATTAAACGCTAATGCCGTTTGTTTGATAAATTTACTCAAGCTTGCGCCATCTGACCATGAAGGAGATTTAAGGTTTTCAACGGCGTTTAACCAGCGACGATTAATACTTGATTTAGCACCTTTATTCGATGCCTTCCACTCGATGGCATGCCATAAATCATCATGCAATTCAAATGTGACAATACGCAACCCTCTTAAATCCGTTCGGTCGTTTGAAAAGTGCTCTGAGTGATCAGGTAAAACAAAACTAATGTTAATTCCATAATTATCATTTATTCCATTAAACCCAGTTACTCGACTTTCATCTGTATTTAACTGCGTTTTATACGATGTGGGATATTCAACTCTATAAGCCATTACCATAACAATATACCTTTTCAAAAATGGATACGTTTTTCTATCTCGTTATGCATAACGTGAACACATTAATGCTCGCGTGATACAAATAAGAACGTACCAGTCATAAAAAGGTATAACTCGGTGATACAAAGGAGAATGAGCAGTAAAACAATTAATCTAAAAATAATAAAAAGAAATATAAACACTAAACCCCATATCTCTCTATTTTCTTAATCAATCCTTGTCGCGAAATACCCAATTGTCGTGCCGCTTGGCTACGATTATTGTTGGTTGCAGTAAGCGCTTGCTTAATGAGCTGTATTTCTAATTGTTTGACTTGTTCATCAAGGTTTACTGGTGCATACGTTGAATTTTCACCATGCATTTTATGGTTTTTTAAGTCTTGAACGCTATTAACGGTTAAGCTCGCAGAAGGAAATAACAATGAGATGTCTTCCATGGTAATTTCACTGCTTTGCGCAATAGCCGCCACACTCTCCAGTGCGTTTTTGAGTTCGCGTACGTTACCTTGCCATGTTTGGTCTCGGAACCATTGCATGACATCGGGTGTGAGTTGTAGAGTTTTCGATTGTTGGGTTTGTATGCGCTGTAGGAAGACTTGCAACAAGACAGGAACGTCTTCTAATCGCGCAGCGAGGGTTTGGGTTTCGATGTTGACGCCTTTAATGCGGTAATAAAGATCTTCTCGAAATTCACCTTGTCTGACTTTTTCGATAAGGTCAGCATTCGTTGCAGAAATAACCCGCACATCAATAGATTGCTGCACACGCCCACCAACGGGGAAAAAAGTCCCTTCTTGCAGCACTCGTAACAACTTTATTTGCATGGCTTCTGGCATCTCGCCAATTTCATCCAAAAATAAAGTACCTCCGTCGGCCAAGGTTAATAAACCTACCTTATCTTTATCTGCCCCTGTAAACGCGCCTTTGCTGTAACCAAACAATTCGCTTTCTAATAAGTCAGCGGGAATAGCGCCACAATGCACAGAGATAAAGGCTTTATCGTGGCGTAAACTTAATTCATGTATCGCTTTTGATATTACTTCTTTACCGGTGCCAGATGGACCAGTCACTAAAACCCGTACATCTGTTGGCGCAATTCTTTCAATTAATGCACGAATATTTCGAGTGGAAGATGAGTGACCAATAAAACGGTCGGCTCCTTTTACACTGGGTTGATTTTGCTTTAACCGCTGTACTTCTTGATCGAGTGAATGTTTGCTCAAGGCTCGCTTTACTACCACTACCAGCATGTCTGGGTCTAACGGCTTAGCAATAAAATCCCATGCGCCGTTGGCAATAGCTTGTAAAGCAAGATTACGATCAGCGTGTCCAGTAATCACAATGACAGGTCTATTAGCAAATTCAGGCAACGCCGCTAAGGTCTGTTGAGGGTCAAAATGGGGAGGCATAGATAAATCAAGCAAAACCAAATCGATGTTAAATTGAGTCAATGCCTGTTTTGCTTGCTCTAAGTCAGCGGCAACACAAACATCATAACCCAATGCGGTTAGCCACTGTTGCGCCAACTGACGAAAAGCGGGTTCATCATCAACCAATAGGATACGAGCTTCTTCATTTACGATTGTGCCATATTTTGTTTCAGACATGCTTTGGTTCCTGTCTACTTGTTCTGTAAAAAGCGCATTATGTATTTGAGTTCATAAAAGTCGCGGCTGTCTCTATCACTTGTTCATTCGCGTCTACGTCCTCACCTGCATCCTCACTTACATCACTAGATAAGGGCAATTCAATTTCGAAACTAACAGGCCAGCCAAGATCATCTCGAAAAACAACATGTCCTTGATGAGCCTCGACAATACGTCGAACAATAGCCAGACCTAAACCGCTGCCGCCTGCCCGCTTACTCACAAATGGACGGAACAATTGGCTATCACTAAAATCAGCGGGAATAATAGGGCCATTATTATGTATGCGAATTCGTACTCGGCTTGGCATTGATAATGCCGTTGCTATAGAGGCTGATGCTATTGATACTGATGCCACCAATTCCACAACAATCAACAATTTGGCATTTTCTACGTTGCGTAAAAAAGCAGACGCATTGTCCAATAAATTAATCAAAACTTGTTGTAGCCGATGGGCATCCGCTGACACAGTCAAACTTTCATCCACACGCAGCGTAACGTCAACGTTATCCAGTTGCGCTTGCTGCAATAAGGTAGTGAATAAGGGCTTTAATAGAACATCAGAATAATGTAATTGAATACTGCCCGAGTAAATAAGCATATCGCTGATCAATCGATCCGCTCGTTGAATCTGCGTTTGAATATGCTTTTTCGTATCCTCGTCCGTATTCATCGATGCCATGGAAATGATATTAAGCGGGTTGCGTAACTCATGTGCCATGGCCGCTGACAAACCACCCAGCTCGACCAAATGTTGTTCATCAAGACGAATACGTTCTGCATCGGCTAACTCTAAAGACTGTTGCAACACCCCGCAACGCGTCGCAAAAAGAGAAGCAAATACATCACCTGATAATCTCATACCGGGGCTAACATCTTGCCAATGTTGTAATTCAAAACGCCAATTGTTATTTTCATGCAACACAGTCAATTGTGGGCACACATTATTCTCACTCTCTGCGCTCGCCAAGGTAGGCACAAATACAATAGGCGATATCAATACAACCTCTACCTTACTGCCTAATTGATGGCTTAATAACGCTTCACCATAACGTGTTAATTGCTGCCAATCTGTTGCTTGTGCCAAGGTGGCCGACCATTTATCTAATAGCGTCTCATTTAAGCGCGCACCCGGATAAATAAGCTTTTCCACCAACCGCGATAAAGGCTGATAAATCAAGGCAGTCAGCGTTAATACGGCGATAGAATAAATCCATAACTGCCAAGCGGGAACGTTTGCCAACGCCTGCATTCCCAAACGACCAGACATGGCACTAATGGAAGCAATCACACTTAATAAAATCATCATCATCGCCAACCAGAGTAATGCTCTATTAGCAAAGGCATTTACGGCTAAAATTTGATAACGCACCACAGCATAAACCAACAACAACAAATACGTTGGTAACAGCATCATAGGATAAGGGAAAAGATCAATCCCGGCTGAGGGAAAGACAAAGCTAGTTGCCAACAATAGTCCCCATGCGCTCACAACAAACAACGCCAATATAGAGCGGCGTTTATTGCCGTCATGAATCAACCAGCCATACAACAAAACAACGTGCGCTAATACGCCAATAGCAATGGTATAAATTAGATTAAACCAACCTACCGTGGTGAACAAAAATAAGTTCATACCCGCTTTCTCAATCACACCACCACCGCCTAACCACCAGCTAGCAACCACAACCAGCAAACTTAACACATAGACTTTAGTAAGATGTTGATTGAGAAAACTAAGCCATGATGCAAAGCGAGTAACATAAGGCGTTGACTGATTTGAACTATTGTTATTTAAAGACTGAATAGCATTATTACTACGAACAAAACGGACACTAAAGTCCAAAAAGAACGTTGGCATTAAAGGATTCGCGAGAATCAAAAAAATCCCCAGCGCATGGTAATCATAAGCTAATGCTAAATGACCAAAACTCCATAAAGCCATCATAATGGCAAAACCAGACAACGCTTTTAAATCCCTTTGCCCTCTGGCTCGCCAATTTAGCCACGCCCCTACAATCAAGCCACAGACACTGGTTAATAAAATTACTATTTCAAACAACACGGATAATGAAAACAAACTGTAAACCTACTTAACATGCGTATATGTTTTATTGTAAACAATGTTTACACCTATTGTATAAAAAATACAGTGAAAATAATTAAACTCTTATGAATCAATTGATTAGAGAAAATTCAGCTATTGGCATTTGAATTGCTTTATCAGTGTCATAGCAAAGCAAAAATTGATCCAACTCAATTTTTTAAATTAAAAAGAAAGCGACAATAAGGTAAGCATCATGAATTCTACTTTTTTGATCATCGAAATTATTACTCTTGTTTCAGTTATTGGTTTAGCCGCAACGCCCTCTATACTAAGAACGATCATTCGTTATCTGTCGTATAAATAATCCCGTAAATAGAAATAGTTGTCTTGGTAGAGTACAAGACTTAATACATCCTTTAGAGAGAGGTTTTTATGGAATTCGATGCCACGATGCTTTCACGAATTCAGTTTGCTTTTACCGTAAGTTTTCACATTATTTTCCCTAGCATTACTATTGGCTTAGCAACGCTTATCGCTATTTGGGAAGGTTTATGGCTCAAAACTAACAATCCTTATTATTTACAACTTGCAAAGTTTTGGATCAAACCTTTTGCCATTACGTTTGGCACAGGTGTGGTGTCAGGCATTGTTTTGTCTTATGAGTTCGGCACAAACTTTTCGCGTTTTTCTGAGATTACAGGACCAATACTTGGCCCATTAATGGCTTATGAAGTCCTCACCGCTTTCTTTTTAGAAGCTGGATTTCTTGGTGTTATGCTATTTGGTTGGCAAAGAGTCAGTGCCAAAATGCATTATACCGCTACTCTCGTTGTTGCTATTGGTACTTGGATTTCGTCTTTTTGGATAATCGCCGCTAACTCATGGATGCATACGCCTGCAGGGTATGAAATTGTTGATGGTATTTTTCATGTCAGCAGCTGGTTTGAGGTGATTTTCAATCCATCGATGCCCTACCGATTGGGTCACATGTTATTAGCCACTATGATTACTGCTTGCTTTGTCGTGGCTGGTATCAGTGCTTACTACTTACTCAAAAAGCAACATACGGTTTTTGCTAAAAAGGGCCTGTCGATGACGATGTGGTTTGCGTTGGTATTAACGCCACTGCAAGCTTTTGTTGGTGATTTACACGGGTTAAACGTCGGTCAGTATCAACCCATCAAATTAGCGGCAATGGAAGGGATTTGGCCAGCATGGGAAGAATCTGTTCCTTTATTATTATTTGCGTTACCTGATATGGAAGCAGAAAAAAATAATGCCGAAATTGGCATTCCTAAACTGGGCAGTCTTATTCTCACTCACTCTTTTGATGGTGGTGTACAAGGCCTAAAATCTGTTCCGCCAGAAGATAGACCCAATGTACCACTGGTATTCTGGTCATTCCGCGTTATGGTGGCAATTGGTATGGGGATGATATTCATTGCTTTATTTGCGCTAGTATTGCGCCGTAAAGATCGACTTTATGAAAATAAATGGTTCTTAGGCCTTACCGTATCATTCACTCCTATGGGTGTCATCGCTGTGCTTGCAGGATGGTACGTAGTAGAAACTGGCCGACAACCTTGGGTAGTGCAAGGGTTATTAAGAACGTCTGATGTTGCCTCGTTATTACCACCTGAAAGAGTTCTATTTTCATTAATCATGTTTGTGATTATCTATAGTCTTTTATTAGGCGTTTACCTTTACTTTATGGGAAAACTTATTCGAAAAGGGCCTCCTAAAATGGAACAACTTGAACAACAACTCATTGGTATGAAAGCGCCCGGTTACGCATTAGCTTGGGTAAAAAACTTAATTCACGAAGAAAAAAAGAGAGGGGAATAACATGGAATTATCACAGATTACATTTGACTTACCCTTGTTCTATTTTCTTATTCTCGGCTTTGCCATCTTTATGTATGTGCTGTTAGATGGCTTTGATCTTGGCATTGGGATTCTTTTTCCTTGGTTTGAAAGCAAAGCCGAAAAAGATCATTTAATGCGCTCTATCTCTCATGTGTGGGATGGCAACGAAACGTGGTTGATTTTTGGTGGAGTCATTCTCTTTGCGGCATTTCCTGCCGCTTATGCGGCGCTAACATCGACCTTTTATTTACCTATCATGATAATGCTATTTGCCTTAATTTTTCGTGGTGTCGCCTTTGAATACCGCTTTAAATCAGATAGGTCTAAACCGTGGTGGGATTTTGCCTTTAGTACCGGCTCTACTGTTGCGGCATTTTGCCAAGGCATGATTTTAGGTGCGGTGGTTCAAGGTATTCCTGCCGGAGTCAACATAGCCGAAGCAAGTATGGCGTCCAGCTGGATTTGGGTAACGCCATTTTCTGTTATGACGGGCTTTGCCGTGATGACAGGCTATGCACTGCTCGCAGCGGGTTACCTCTATATGAAAAGCAGAGACGCATTGCAAATTAAAGCGGCAAAATATGGACGTAGACTATTAGTAGCCTTACTATTTTTTATGATGGCTGTGAGTATTTGGACCGTTATTGATCAAGTAGAAATACGTCAACGTTGGTTATCTGGTCTCAACTTTTTATGGCTGAGTCCCTTACCTATTTTATCCATCTTATTGGCTTGTGTTGCGTGGCAACGTTTCGATACTAGAAATGCCGACTCTGATTTGCACGAAAAACATGTACATGAAAATTGGCCCTTCTGGTGTGCCGCAGGTTTATTTTTATTGGGGTTTGCGGGTTTACTAGTCGGATTATTCCCTTACCTCATCCCTAGACAGATGACATTATGGAGCGCTGCTGCTCCCGACTCCAGCTTACAATTTTTAATGTTTGGCATAGTGATTTTCTTACCACTAATTTGTGCTTACACACTGTGGGGCTACCGTGTTTTTTCTGGAAAAATAGAAGACTATCAAGAAGGCTACTAGTAGAGAATCCAAGTAAGTTACTAAGAGAACGATTAAATAGAAAACCCAAAAGAGAATTAAAGGAGACACCTTATGTCTAAGAATCAAAAAAAGAAACAATGGCAATGGTTTATTGCTTTATACCTAGGTGGGTTTATCTGTCTAGTGATTATTTCTTATAGTTTAAAAGGGATTATCAGTTTTCTTTAGGTAGGAAACGATGAGATTTTAAAGGCTTGATCTGACATGCTATTTCTAATAAAACATGCTCTCAGACCGAGCCTTTTCATTTGATGATGTTATTTTCTTCCTGTTTTACACTGAGGCAAACTGTCCTCGACCTCATACCAATCGGCTTTTGAGTCGACAAAAATATGCACATCGGGTCGTTCGCTAATGGGCGTATCTAACGTGCCTAACGAAAACTCCACCACCTCTCCTGTGTCATTCGATGGTACAAAAATCAAACTGGAGCCGCACTGATTACAAAACTTTCGCACCGTGCCATTTTCTGCCTGATAGCTTTTAATGTCAGTCTCGCCTTTTGTCCATTTAAAATCAGCCACTGGTGCTTCACCAAGAGTGGCAAAAGCCGCCCCATGAAACTTACGACACATTGAACAATGGCAATGCCCCATTTTATAATCGAGATTACTCACCTCATATTGCACTGCATTACAAAGACAAGAACCTGTGTATTTCTTCATATTAAATACCTATCGTTTAAATTCTATTTGAAAAGAAAGTCGTCTGTTTTCACTTTATAAAAGCTTAATCGTCGTTTTCACCAATATGAGACTCTCTCGCCCCAAGTTTTTCAGTTGTTAGCATATTAAAGTAAAAAGCCTATTACAAATATGGAGAAAGAAAATGCCTAAAAAAGAATATTATTATCATGCAACACCTAAAAAAAATGGTGCGAGTATCGCTGAAAATGGTTTAAAGCCTAGATCTGTTGGCGGAGAAGCTACCTCTTATTTATGTATGTCAGGCACTGAATCAGGCGCTATAACTCTTGGTTCACAAGCAAGTGATATCATATTTCGAGCTGATAGATCTGAGTTAGAGTCTGAAAACTGGAGGAAAGTAGGTGCTGGGAAAGATGAGTGGCGTACGAGTGATCAGGACGGTATACCTAATACAAAACTCGAATATAGGCGTAATCTAGGGACGAATTCTCAAAAAACTTGGCGCAGTGCCTCAGACTACCCTAAAGGGTTATAGCATCAACATAAAATCAGCACTTTAACAAGATTTCTAAGGTGCTGATTTTAGTATTAGCTCATTCATCACCCATTCATAGCCCGCCAGTCGCATCAATAAAGCAACCGGTAGAAAAAGAGGATTGATCAGACGCTAGCCAATAAATAGCGTCAGCGATTTCAGAAGGTTGACCGCCACGCTGCATAGGGATGTTACTTTTTAGTCGCTCAATGCGTTCTGGTTCACCGCCATCTGCATGCATATCGGTATAAATAAGTCCGGGGCGAACACAGTTGACGCGTATACCTTCTGCCGCCACTTCTTTCGCAAGGCCAATGGTCAAAGTGTCGATAGCGCCTTTGGATGCGGCATAATCTATATACTCATTGGGCGAGCCTAAACGCGATGCGGCTGAAGAAATATTAACAATACAACCGCCTGCTCCACCTGTTGCTGTCGACATTCTTTTTACCGCCTCACGAGAACATAAAAAAGCACTCATCACATTTTGAGTAAGAACATGATGAATACGCTCAGCGTCCATGTCCACCAAACGCATTTGTGGACGTAAAAGGCCGGCGTTATTGACTAACACAGTAACCATACCCAGTTCTTTATCTACTTGAGTAAAAAGCTTTATCACCTCTTCCTCTTTGGCAACATCTGCTTGTATTGCAATACAACGACCACCTTTATCCAAGATGGATTTCACCAACGCATTGGCTGTTACCTTGTTCGATTTATAGTTAATACATACAGCATAACCTTCATCTGAAAATCGCATTGCGGTGGCGGCACCAATGCCACGTCCAGCACCTGTGATAATGACCACTTTTTGCATATTCATAACCCTTGTTTTTTCTTTTCTCTTTCTTAGTCCTGTCGATAACCAATAAAGCTTATCGACTCACTGCCAACGCTGTTCCCATACCACCACCAATGCATAAGGTCGCTAGACCTTTTTTCGCATCTCGTTTTTGCATTTCATGCAATAACGTCACTAATACACGACAACCAGAAGCCCCGATAGGATGACCCAGCGCAATCGCACCACCGTTTACGTTGACCTTATTAGTATCCCAACCAAGGTCTTTATTAACCTTGATGGCTTGCACGGCGAACGCTTCGTTGGCTTCGATTAAATCCAGTTCACCAATTTGCCATTTTGCTTTTTGTAGGCATTTTTGAGTCGCATAAATTGGCCCTGTTCCCATAATTTCTGGGTCAACACCTGCATTACCATAACCTGCAATAGTGGCTAATATCGGCAAGCCAAGCGCATTGGCTTGTTCTTTAGTGGTAACAATCACCATAGCCGCCCCATCGTTTATGGTAGATGAATTACCGGCGGTCACCGTACCGTCCTTTTTAAACGCTGGGCGTAATTTCACCAAGCTTTCCAATTGTGTATCTGGCCGCGGTTGCTCGTCCGTATCGACAATAATGGGATCGCCTTTACGTTGTGGTATCTGCAGTGGTTGGATTTCGTCAGTAAAACGCCTTGCCGTAATAGCCGCTGCCGCTTTTTGTTGTGACGCCAGTGCAAAAGCGTCTTGCTCTGCTCGTGTGATGTTCCAACGCTCGGCAATATTTTCAGCGGTATTGCCCATATGGTAATTGTTAAATGCTTCCCATAAACCGTCTGTCACCATGGTATCAACCAACGCCCAGTCACCCATTTTCTTACCATTGCGGCTATTAGGTAAAACATGCGCGGCTTGACTCATGCTTTCCTGGCCACCCGCCACCACCATAGTAGCGTCACCCGCTAAAATAGCTTGTGCAGCCAGTTGCACAGCTTTTAACCCAGAACCGCAGACTTTATTAATAGTCATGGCGGATACCGAATTAGCTAGCCCTGCATTAAGTGCAGTTTGTCTTGCCGGATTTTGACCACAACCTGCGGCTAACACCTGACCCAATATCACCTCATCAATATGTTCCGATAAAACTGGCTGTTTTGCTAACATGCCAGACAAAAGTTGGCTGCCCATATCAACGGCACTCAAGGTAGATAGACTGCCATTAAAAGCCCCTACCGGTGTTCGACTTGCTGCAACAATCACTACGTCCATAATTCACCTTTTTAGTCATAACTTCAAATACGATTAACTGTTTTTAAATCAGAATATTAAAACTGCATTTCTGGCACATGCTCAGGCACAATCAATTTGCCTTGGGTTTTCTCTTGAATTTCTTCTACGCTAACACCCGGTGCACGCTCTTTAAGAATAAATGCGCCCTTGTCTATTTCTAACCACGCTAAGTCCGTTAACACTTTTTTGATGCAACCTTGACCGGTCAATGGCAAGCTGCAAGCCTCTAATAATTTAGAATCGCCATTTTTAGAGGCGTGAGTCATGGTGACAATAATATTATCTGCACCGGCGACTAAATCCATCGCGCCGCCCATGCCTTTAATCAGTTTATTAGGAATCATCCAAGACGCAATATTGCCGTTAATATCCACTTCAAACGCACCCAGTACAGTAAGATCAACATGGCCACCACGAATCATAGCGAACGATTCTGCCGACGAAAAAATAGAGGCACCGGGCGCAGCCGTTACCGTCTGCTTGCCTGCATTAATCATATCGGCGTCTAACTCTTCTTCTGTGGGAAAAGCGCCCATACCTAATAAACCATTTTCGGATTGCAGCATCACTTCCATACCTTGTGGAACAAAGTTCGCTACCAATGTTGGAATACCAATGCCTAGATTGACATAAAAACCATCTTCTAATTCACGAGCAATGCGCATTGCCATTTGATCACGGGAAAGAGCCATATTATTCACCTAAGAGTTATTAATTAGAGACTATTATTTTAAAATAAGTCGTTTAAGAAGAAGCCAAAGTGCGTTTTTCGATACGCTTCTCAAACGTGCCAACAATAAGGCGATCGACATAAATACCCGGTGTATGAATATAGGCAGGATCTAACTCACCCACTTCAACCAGCTCTTCTACTTCCACTACTGTGATCTTGCCAGCCGTCGCCGCCAATGGATTAAAATTTTGCGCCGTATGTCGGTAAATAACATTGCCATAACGATCCGCTTTCCAACCTTTCACTATGGCGAAATCACCACGAATTGACTCTTCTAATAAATAGTCGCGGCCATCAAAGTTACGTATTTCTTTTCCTTCTGCCACTGGAGTACCAACGCCAGTCGCCGTGTAAAATGCAGGAATCCCAGCCCCTCCCGCGCGCATCTTTTCGGCTAACGTCCCTTGTGGCGTAAGCTCGACTTCCAAATCGCCGTCTAACAATTGCTTTTCAAATAACGCATTTTCACCCACATAAGACGACACCATTTTTTTTACTTGCTTGTCTTCCAATAACAAACCTAAACCAAAACCATCCACCCCACAGTTATTCGACACGATTGTCAGCGCCTTCGTTTGCTTGCGTTTTATTTCAGCAATCAGATTTTCAGGAATGCCACATAAACCAAAACCACCAGCAATCACTGTCATACCATCTTCAAGACCTGCCATTGCTTGTTCATAATTTTTTACTAGCTTATCAAAGCCTGCCATTATTTTTATTCTCCTCACTTCATAAAATTAATATTGCTATTGAGTTCAGTGTGGAATATTTTTATATATAAGTTAAATTTGAATTTTCTATCTATTCTTTAGTTTTTTAAATAAATAAAGATGTATGTTTTAAAGCTTTAAGTCGCCTATAAAAGTGAGATTTTTAAATAAATGAACGTGAAGCAAGTCAGAGCATTTTTAGCCGTTACCCGTACGATGAGTTTTGCTGAGGCCGCCTCCATAATGCATTTGTCTCAACCGGCGCTTAGCTTAACCATCAAAAATTTAGAGGAATCATTAGGCGGCAAGCTTTTTAAGCGAACCACTCGCACCATGGCGTTAACACCAGAAGGCGAGGCTTTGTTGCCTATCGCTAAGCAGTTATTAGCTCAATGGGATAATGCAGAAGAAGAATTGCATCAGCGTTTCTCGCTCAAACTAGGGAAAATCGCCATTGCCGCCATGCCTTCCTTTGCCTCATCGTTATTACCTACAGGGTTATTGGCGTACCAACAACGTTACCCAAAAATCAAAGTAGAAATACATGATGTGCTAGCTGATACTGTGGTCGAAATGGTGAGACAAGGACGCATCGAAATGGGCATTTCCTTCGACCCCGGCACGAATGAAGATTTAACCTTCATGCCATTATTTAATGATAGATTTATTGCTGTCGTGCCTCAAAACCACCCACTTAGTCTTCCTTTGAGCCAACATAAAAAAGTCACCTGGAAGCGCTTATTAGACTACGATTTTATTACCTTGCAGCGTCCTTCCAGCGTACGCCAGCTAATTGAAGAGACGTTGGCGAAACATGATTTATCACTGTCTGTTGCTTATGAAGCTCATCAGTTGGCCACCGTAGGTCGCATGGTGGTAACAGGATTAGGCGTAGCGGTAGTGCCAGCCTTATGCAAGCAACAAATGCTCGAACAAGGCGCTCATTGTATTGACGTTGAAGCCCCTATTATTAATCGCAAGGTAGGCATTATTACCCGTAACAAAACTCAACTGTCTACAGCGGCATTGGCTATGATAGAAGTATTAACAGAGAATTTAGCTCAATAAGTGTCGTATGATTTTCTATTTAACGAGAAGAGCGTTATTTAAAAAAAGAAAACACAGTTGAAAATGTATGTCTTTTTTGAGTTGCTTTTTCGTCTAAAGCGCATTCATTTTGATCTTTTTTACTTATCTCGACACGTTAGGATAAACGCTTGAGACATTTGATAATCGATAAGAACAGGAGTCTTTTATGTTGTTACTAAAACCTAATTGTGAGCATTGCAATAAAACGCTTCCAGCAGAAAGCAATGACGCTTATATTTGCAGTTACGAATGCACATTTTGCCGAACCTGCGTAGAAGAAACGCTTAAAGATGTTTGCCCAAACTGCGCAGGGAATTTTATGCCTAGACCCATTAGGCCTAAACAAGCGTGGCTAGAGGGTATGAGTTTACAATCTCAACCTGCAAACCCCGACCATTACCATAAACTTGTTGATCTCAAGCGCCATACAGCACTATTAGCAAGACTTGATGATCTTGCTCCAGACCAAAGATAACGTTTTTACAAAAAACGTCTACATAAAAAAACAGCCGCCTTATCAAGGATAACGTACATGTCAAACAGAGACGCCTTACTCGCTCTCGCTATCATTTTTATTTGGGGGCTAAACTTTGTCGTTATCGCTTGGGGTGTGGAAGGAATACCGCCCTTATTGTTAGGGGGAATTCGTTTCTTATTTGTGGCGGCGGTTGGTTCTTTCTTCTTTAAAAGGCCTAACACCCCATTACTCTGGTGGTTTGCATTAGCCATACCCATTAGTTTCTTACAGTTTGCTTTTTTGTTCAGCGCTATCTCTTATGGTATGCCGGCAGGACTTGCCTCGTTGGTCTTACAATCCCAAATATTATTTACCCTAATCTTCTCCTTTTTATTTTTACGAGAAAACATCCAAGCTTATCAAATTATAGCCATCATTATTGCTGGCTTTGGGCTCCTACTCATTGCACCAATCAATGATACTGCGACGGTTACCGCATTAGGTTTTAGTCTCACAATTGCTGGCGCAGTCTGTTGGGCAATCGGTAATATCAGCACACGTACGATCGGTCAAAAAGGCTACGATGCCAATGTGAATTTAGTTATCTGGAGCTCGTGGATACCGCCTATTCCTTTCTTCATCTGTAGTTATTTTATTGAAGGGTCCGAATTAATTAAAAGCAGCTTACTAAATTTTGACCTGCAATCCGCCTTTGCTCTTTTCTACCTGTCGGTCGTCGCAACCGTGATGGGGTATGGCATGTGGAGTTACTTACTCAAACAATACCCAGCGGCACAAGTGGCACCATTAACGCTAGGCGTGCCTATTGTTGGGCTAACATCTTCGTGGTTGTTACTTGATGAACACATAAATCATATTCAATGGATGGGGATCTTACTGGTAATAATAGGTTTATTGATTAATACCTTCGGTAAAAAAGCCATTAAATCGTTACGAACACTCGCTAATAAGAGAGCATGACTCACATCCGCTTTTTACTGTTACCCAATACATTTTTATTTATTAGAGGTTGTTATTTTTAGCCTGCTAAAGCGTCTCGCCCGCATCCAATTGAAAAGGCAAATCTATAATCGATTCCTCAATAGGGTTGCCTTGCAGACGAGACAATAAATGCTGCGCGGCCAAACGTCCCATTTCCTTTCGAGGCGTAATAACGGTTGCCATTAAAGGCACCATCACACGTGTAATGTCATGCCCGTGAAAACCGGCAATACCGATATCATCAGGCACTTGTATTCCTTTTCGTTGGCATGCGTAAAGCGCACCAATAGCCAAATCATCATTAGTACAAAAGATACCGTCTATATCGGGTTGTTTTTCTAATGCTTCCTCTAAAAAATGCGCACCTAAGGTAAAAGAAGAAGCCTCTCTGGCTTTTAAGGAAAATGGAATAAGCCCATTATCTTGCATAGCCGCTTCATAACCCTGCACCTTAAATAAAGTACGTTGATCCATTCGTGCTGCAAAATACGCTATTTTTTTACGTCCTTTTTGTATCATCAATTCTGTCATCGCATAAGCAGCGGCTTGGTTATCTATTCCTATCGCCTGCTCTATGGGTGGTGATACAGAATCCATAATTTCAATAACAGGAATACCGGCCACACTCAGCATCTTACGAACTTTTTCTGTGTGATAGCTTTCTGAGATAATCAAACCATCCACATTACAAGAAAGCAGCGTTATGATACGCGCCTCTTCCGTTTCGTTATTGTATCCATAATGAGCAAGCATGGTTTGATAACCAGCCGGTTCAATGACTGATTCTATACCTCGAATCACTTCCGCAAAGACTTGATTGGTTAAGGAAGGCAGTAACACGCCAATCGCATTACTTCTCGATTTTGACAAAATATTTGGTGCGCGGTTAGGTATGTAACTCAGATGATCTAAGGCTTTTCCTATTTTTTTTTGTAAGGGTTCCGAAACTTGAGTTGCGTCTTTAAGATAGCGACTGACAGTCATTTTTGTGACGCCAACTACGTCAGCAACATCTTGTAATGTAGGGCGTTTTTTTTTCATTTTTAAATTCAAAGCCATTATTTTGTTACCTGTAACATCGTCATACCTAAACCACTACAAGGGATAAAATTATAAAAAATAGTGTGTACTTACTTCTTATAGGAACAGTAAAAATAAACGTGTGTCGAAGGTAAAAAAATGAACTTTTTTCCTTTTTTTTCTTATAGAATAACGCTACTTTGTAAACGCGTTAGTGTCTCATTTACAACAGCATCAATACTTTGATCAATATCAATAATAATAGCCTCTTCATCCTTTGGCTCAATCAAGTTTGCAAACTGGTTTTCTAACATGCCTCGACCATTAAAATAATGGCCGTCACGTTTTTGATGTCGTTGCCAAATTGTTTCAATATCACCTTTGAGATAAACCATGGCTAAATCATCAGTATCATGACGTAATATGTCTCTATATTTTGGTTTAAGACCGGAGCATGCAATGACGGCACTTTGATTATCCTGCAAAAGAGAATTCAAGGTAATCAACCAATCTTCACGATCGTCATCTGTTAGTGGAATCCCTCCACTCATTTTTTTAACATTGGCATCACTGTGGAAATCGTCTCCATCAAAAAACGGGGAACCTAACGCTTCTGCCAGTTTACGACCAACCTCAGATTTACCTGACCCTGATACACCTAACACGACTATTCTCTTAACCATTTTTTTATCCCTATATTACGCTTAACATTGCTCGCACTTTTTTATTTCCACCACATTGCGAGATTAGGGAAGAAGACGACTAAAACTAACACCCTCCCTTTTAGGCCAACTTGTAGCCCAATAAAAGGCATTAGCAAACTGCATATTTCATCAAGAACAATGTCTTTGCAAACAATGCCTTTAAGAACAATGCCTTTAAGAACAATGCCTTTAAGAACAATGCCTTTAAGAACAATGCCTTTAAGAACAAAAGATTTAAGATGAAAAGCGGCAGGATCAAAAGACAGTAAACCCATTTCTATACGACCGCCTGTCATCTTAGTAATACGTTTTGTCCATTCTTATTAGGTTTGACAATGTTTATCGCCAGCATGATCTGAAGATTAAAATTTGAGTTTCTCGTCTACTGCAATAACAGAAATAGATAAGACATTGCAGTAATGTACAAATCAATGTTACCGGTAACTTTTGATTTTAGTCAAGCTATAAAATTAATTTCCCCAGAAGATGGATCACTAAATGATAGCTAATTAGCCTTTCAATTTATTATTGTAAGAATAGACATAAGAACAAACGAACGAATACAAACAATGTGCTCCGTTTCATCTAATCAGAAACAAACACGCTATAAAAAAAGACACATTGCAGCAGCATAAATTGATTAGAATAAAGATTATTTTTTATCAATTTTTTCGGATAAGTTTTGCACTTGTTGCTGTAAAGCGTGGATTTGTGCCATGAGTTCTGTTTGGTAGTTTTCTTGATTGATATGCTCTTCTTTGGCCGTTTCTTGCATCATTACATCAAGTACCACACCAACCATCATATTTAAAAAAACAAAGGCCGTGAGGAAAATGAAAATAATATAAAATATCCAACTAAGTGGATAAACAGCCATGGTTTCATACATAACATCCGTCCAGTCTTCAAATGTTGCTATACGAAACAGAGTTAACATTGAGGTCGCTATATCTCCCCATAAAACTTCATTGACATGATCAAAGAAAATAGCCCCAAACGCCCCAAAAATATAAAAGATAATAAACATTAATAAGGCGATATACCCCATCTTAGGGATGGCCACCAACAAGGCATTAATCAGAAAACGTAGATCAGGAATAATAGAAACCAAACGCAGTACCCGAAAGACTCTCAACAAACGGGCAACCAGTATCATATCGCTTTCTGAAATAGGTAACATACTCGCGAAAATAATCACGCTATCAAATAAATTCCAAGGGTCTCGAAAGAAATTACGCTTATCCGTACTGGCAATAAATCGAAACATAATTTCAATTAAGAAAAAAAACGTAATCGCAATATCAAGATAATTAAGTACCCACTCAACCGTATTCGGTAAAGCGTAGGTTTTAGCCCCTACCGTTAAGGCTGCAATAATAATGATGCTAATAATAAGACCTTGAAACCATCGACTTGATTCAACCGTCTTCATTAACGAATGCCATCTACCAAAACCAAGTAACCCCATTTACCCTTTACCTCTATGCTAAATTTATTGCTGTTTTATATATGAAATGGCTATTTAATTAAATACATCCATTAAATTTATGAACGAAATACAGCCATAATAAAAGCACACTCAAATAAAGAAAAGCCTAAATAAATCCAAACCCTACAACGCTGAATTCAAAATGACTCTGTAACAGATTATGTTAACTACGTTTCACTCTTACGACCTTCATTACTTCAATCGAAAGCCCCGCTACCGATTCTGTAGATGGGTAGTAGGTTAAATTGACGCGCGCGCCTTGCAAGCTTTGATACTTCCCTTGGCGACGAAAGCGAAAAGGCACATCGTAACCTTCAATCATCAGTGTGTGTAATATCCAATCGGCATCATCTCTTTGTACATGAGAACTCACTTTTAAGGCATCCGAGTGGATCAGCTTTTCATTTTTACTTAATAGCTTTTTTGGGTCAGACTGCATCCCTCTCTCCTTTTCTATCTATTAACCATGATAATGAGATGATGGATTATATAATGTTTAATAGGAAAAATAATGCGCCCATTTCTTTTGTAGCAACATCACTTACACTTGATGTACTTTCACTCTCTATCTTTTACAACCTTTCACCTCTTAGGCAAGAAAGAACAATAATGATTAATGAAAATACAGAATTTATACTGCGTATCACCCATCTAGACAAATCACAAAAACTAATATTACAGGCGCATAAAACGCTGTTAGAAAACCTAGAGCAACAAAACATAGCCATTCGAAAAGGCTGTGATAATGGCACATGTGGTATTTGTTTAACTCAGTTACTGAATGGTTCCATCGATTATAAGAATAGGAAAACATATGGGCTCAATAAAACCGAAATAGATCAAGGGTATATATTACCCTGCATTGCCTATTGCCACTCCGACATCACCATTATGCCGCCTAAAGTAAAATTAAAACGTGAGTGAAATCATTATGTTAAAAACACTATTTCGTGAGTCAAAATAAAAAACAATCACCCTTCAAACTACACTCATCAATACACTCATCAATACACATAATTAACACTCATTATTGACTGACTTTCTTTTCAAAAATTGCCAGCAATCTTCCGCGATTTTTGTATGCGGTTCTTTTCGTCTAACCAAATAAATAGGGATATCACTGGTATGTTCAAAACCTTCAATATCTAATTTTAGTAAACGTTTAGCGTGCAAATCGTCTTCTACCATATGCAATGGAATTCTTGCCCAGCCTAGCCCAGCCAATAACAAACGCTTCTTAATCATATAATCATTTACGTACCAACGACGACCATTGTCTAATACAAATTTATGATCAAACCGTTCTTGTGTACCCGTATCCGCAATCAATATTTGAGGTTTATTTCTGATGTCATCTTGTATAAGAATCCGCTCTGAAATATCTGGCATAAAATGAGGGGCTGCGACTGTAATTAACTGCACATTGGCCAATAATTCTCGTTCAAATGAATCATCGTAAGCGTAATTAGGAGACAGTGCGATGTCTGCTTTTTCAGTCACCAGCGCTTCCTTTAACCCAGACAAATTCTCAGTCATCATATTGAGCTCTAACTCAGGGTAATCACTGGCAAACTGCTGCATTTGTATTAAGTCTTCCAATTGCACACACAAAGCACTAAAAGCCAAAGACAAATGCGGAGCACCACTTGCGGCAAGTGAGTGCCCTAGTTTTTCCAACTGAGTTACTTGCTTGAGTGTGTGCTTTGCTTCCTCGTAAAATACCTTACCTGAGTGAGTCAATGTAGGGCGATAGGATTCTCGATCAAAGAGTAATAAACCAAACTCACCTTCAAGGTTGGCAATAGACGCACTAATAGTCGATTGGGTTTTATATAAGCTATTTGCCGCTGCTCGAAAACTGCCTTGCTCGACAACAGCGATAAAGGCTTTTAAATTACTGTAATTCATGTTCGATTAAACCGATCAAGTTGTATTTAAAATATTGTTATATTTCGTTCATTATTGTCTTTATCATACACCCAATCCCTTCATTTACTATTTCATAGAGAGCAATTGTGGACACAACTTTTTGGGCATTAACCGCCGCAGGGCTAGTAACAGGCTTTTCAAAATTTTCAACCGGTGGAATGGGGCTAATCATTCTACCTATTTTAACGATTGCTTTTCCCGGGCCAGAAGCGGTGGCCATTTTAGTGCCAATGTATATAGCAACCGATGTTATGGCGGTGAGTAGTTATCGCTCACAAATTTCATGGAAAACCCTATTACGTATTATTCCCATTGCCTTTATCGGTATTATTATCGGCACCTACCTACTTGCCCATTTAGACAATGACAGTTTTACAACTATGCTAGGTGTATTAATCATCTCTATGCTGACATTAAGTATTTGGATTGATATCAGCAAAAGCACTTTTTTACAACGACCCATTGTCATTCAATGTATTAGTTTTTTAGCGGGTATTGTCACCACCATCGCCAATGCCGCAGGCCCGTTAATCAGCATACTATTACTAGATCAAAAACTGAGTAAAGAAAGCTACGTGGCTACTAGAGCTTGGACTTTCATGATCATCAATGTGTTAAAACTCCCCATGTTAATGGCCATTGGCTTAATGAACATGGAAATAGCAAAACACTCACTTGTTGCCTTCCCTCCTCTGATCATAGGCGCAATGATTGGCTACTACGTGCTTAAAAAATTAAACCTAAACCAATTCAAATGGCTAATACGCATCATGGCCACGATTGCCGCAATCAAACTGCTTGTGTTTTAGCCTTGCTCTCTAAGCTGCCTACATGGCTGTGAACAACTCGATTACCCCTTCCTTTCTTCAAGGTTAGGATGGGGTCTGGTTTAGTTAAGGCTGCCTTGGTGGCGGTGAATGCAATTTATCCCCGTGTGCTCGGGGAACGCCGAAACACTCACGCTATTTTAAAGACGTATCCGCGGTTTATCCCCGTGTGCTCGGGGAACGCTGCGTTTACTGTGTCTGTGTCTGTGTCTGTGTCTGTGTCTGTGTCTAGTATAACATCGGTTTATCCCCGTGTGCTCGGGGAACGCCCACCCTAAATCATCAAGTAAGGCTGGTGTGACGGTTTATCCCCGTGTGCTCGGGGAACGCTCAACATCATCTCAAGGAGGCCCTTATGTTGTCGGTTTATCCCCGTGTGCTCGGGGAACGCTAAGTATCGGCTCAAGTGTTTTCTCTACATCCCGGTTTATCCCCGTGTGCTCGGGGAACGCGATAAAGATAGGCGAGAGATCCAAACCACCTAAGGTTTATCCCCGTGTGCTCGGGGAACGCAAAATCAACAAGACTAGATTTACCTGATGCAGCGGTTTATCCCCGTGTGCTCGGGGAACGCTTCTGCTCCTGCGGGCACTGTGAGCGTAATGCCGGTTTATCCCCGTGTGCTCGGGGAACGCGGTCGTGGGCAAACAGCGCGGTAACCATAGCGCGGTTTATCCCCGTGTGCTCGGGGAACGCAATAACATTGCTCCAACATTATTTCAACGTTACGGTTTATCCCCGTGTGCTCGGGGAACGCGTTTTTCATTATTTATTTCCTCATTGTTAATTCGGTTTATCCCCGTGTGCTCGGGGAACGCGCCGCGAATATTGGTCTGGATTACGTCGTAGACGGTTTATCCCCGTGTGCTCGGGGAACGCAAATAACTTGTATAACGGCTGGCCTATATCAGCGGTTTATCCCCGTGTGCTCGGAGAACGCTTTCTTGTAAACTTCTAGATTATTTTT
>Ga0308007_10000134_pt1 | contig 31530 bp, 20 predicted proteins | sample Neamet71_FD_203152 | JGI IMG/M metagenome (GOLD analysis project Ga0308007, IMG submission 203152) | Marine microbial communities from water near the shore, Antarctic Ocean - #71 | ecosystem: Environmental > Aquatic > Marine > Unclassified | place: Southern Ocean | collected 2014-06-07
ACAATGACGAAAATCATAATTTCCGCGGTTATATTTCGTCTTATCAAATATTTAATTATGCACTCAGCCCCGATGATATTTTTTATTGGTACCACGCACTGAATAATCAAGGTTCATCAAAACCCAAAATGTTGTCCATTGGGGGATCACCGATTAGTGGAACTGACCAACATGGTATTAATTATGATTCGGATTACAATTATGTTTCCAAATATAATAAAAATCTCCAACACATTAGTGCAAGTGATTCCATTAAAATGAATATACAAAGTCAACTTAATAAAACGGATGGCTCAACCATTCTTTACAAAAAAGACAACACTTTGCGCATTGGCGCGAGCACGGATGCAATGAATCCCAATATTTCATTGGAAGTGAAAAATAAATTGCACATAAGCAAAGATGTGGTATTTAGTGGCAATAATTATATTATGCATTATTTGAATACCAATCGTCAATTGATATACGGATTTTCGGACGACATTGTGAGTTTTAATAGCATTAGTGTTGGAACGATTACCGAAAGTAGTAAAACCAATGGACAATGGACTATGTTACCAGGCAATTTATATAATTCAGGTATCGTCGACGCGGTCATGAATGCAAATACTGGAACATGGAATATGCTTACAAATAATCAAATTGAGGGCGTTAATACCCTCGCGACGCGTCCTGAAATTTTATACTTACACCAACATGATTTAAATGCAAAGGATTATTCTATCGAATCGAAATTTAAATTAAATACGGGCTCTGTTATGGGAATAACGATCGGCGTCAATCCTATTACAAACGAAGCAATTGTAATGACAATGAATATTGCCGAAAATCGGGTCAGGATTGAGAAATGCAGCAACGACTCAACACAATTTTCATACGACAGCAATGGTCTCATTTTAGCCGAACAAACATTGGATTCGATTATTGCATCTACATTATATACATGCAAAATCGTTGTTACCAATAATATTATTAAGGTATATTTTTATCAGGATAATACTGTCCCCTCCACTACGCCGAGATTAACCGCTATAAATTCATATGGGAATATTTTAAATCAACAAAATGTAGGTATATTTGCTTATGGGCACGTGTCACTTATATATACAGAATTTAAAGTATACAATAATAATGAACTCGACATTGTATCAGGGAAAGGTAAAATTAGTATATCGAACAATAATATTTTTTCTGATGCGAATTTAGTTTTCGCGAATAAGCTACATATTGACGGTGATTTGCACATAAGAACGCACATTGATACTGGCGGATTTATCAAAATTACAAATACGAATAATGTTTACACAATTGGCGAAAATACAACTATGACAGGAACCACCACTGACCAAACAGTCATTCAAGTGATTAACACACATGTGACGAATCCAATTGCTACTTTCAAAAAAGGGTCAGATGAAAAAGTCCGATTTAGTAAAACGGGGGTCGGTATTGGCACCACAAATGGTCAAGGTGACACATTAAATGTTATTGATGGCAATGACGCATGCTACGGGATATATCCAATTGGTGCGATTATTATGTTTGGTGCGTCCAAATCGGGGGCGGCGAATACATATGACGATATACCCCGCGGTTGGTTATTGTGTGATGGCGCGACATTTGATAAAACCAAATACGACATGTTATCGGACATTATTGGGACGAATTATAATGAGACTGCTACGACTACTGCTAATACGCATTTCAATGTGCCGAATTTATCACAACGAATTCCTCACGGGTCTAGTTCGACAACCAGCATGGCATTTTCGACCGACGAAAATGTATCAGCCACCGATACCAAACAAGGCGGCAATGCGGTACTCGACAACGATCAATTGGCGTCTCATACACACACTGTGTCGTTTGCGCTACCAGATCCAATCACAAGAGATTTAGAATGGTCCAATGTATTAGATATACCCTCTGCATTTAAAACATCACCATCACCCGGCGATTATATACATGCAAGTGGTAGTAAGAACAGTCCATTCTCAGGCACTCCACTACATTCACGTGTATTTCAAAATAATGTTTTTAATAGTCAGGGAAGTACGGATACGGTGGCAAAATCGCTCGAAAATGTATCCAATTCAAATAATAGCGGTGTAAACTATAAATATAATTACACACATAACGGGACGTCGAATAATGTACCGACTGTTACTACGGCTTCTAATGGAGGTTCTGACCCATGGTATCCCAAACACACTCTGGTACGATTTATTATTTATAGCGGAGTTCATCAAACAGTGGCTTATCCGTGGACGAATTAATGGACTAATTAATGGACGAATTAATGGACTAATTAATGGACGAATTAATGTAGGACCAACAAAATACAAACATATTTTAGTTATAATATAAAATATGTTTGTATTTTGAGTGTTTAGTTCTAATCTTTATATATAAATAACAATGACCAGTATCACAAGCACGGGTATTAACCATTTTCTTTTCAATAAGGTTAAAATTAAAGGTAACGATGCAATAAGTCAACCAATAAATCTTTTAGAAATTCAAATTTGGGTTGACGGAGTCAATGTTTCCCGCGATGTAGGAACGGTTGCTTCGGCATCTTCTACCCACACCGACGGAGAGCCTGGGCGATTAATTGATGACATTGTGGACGGCGGGGATAGGGCACATACCACTAGTTCTTATGATGAATGGTTCTTACTCACGTTAAGTAATGACATTAACATTAACCATTTAGAAAGTGTTGTTATTTATAATCGCGTGGGTACTTACGGTTCCCGTATCGATGGATGCAGTTTTCAACTCTACAATGACGACTATTTATTATACAGTAATGAAATTACCATTGTGTCCGATTATTATCGTTTTGATGGTCCTGCTATCACAAATGTTACTGATTTTTCTTCGACGCCAGCAACGGATAAGATTATTATTAAGTCACACACGTTTAATAAAGTTAAACTTATAGGAAACGCCACAAAAAATCAATCGCTCCATGTTAATGAAATTCAAATTTGGATTAACGGAGTCAATATTGCACTTCCAATTAACGGAACGAGTGCTTCTTCATCTTCTGTTGCACAGGGCGGTTTCGCGTCCTATTTGACCGACGAGATTGTTGATGTATATAATAGCGCTGCACATACTGGTAGTTCATATGACGAATGGTTCTTGCTCACGTTGACTAGTGCGATTAACACTAATAATTTAGAAAGTATTGTTATTTATAATCGTCAAGGTTCAAACGAGGGCACTATTGCTGGTAGCAAATTACAACTGTACAGCAATAATGATTTATTATACAGTAATGAAATCACGATTGTAACAGATTATTACCGTTTTGATGGACAAAGTATTGATAATGTTACTTTTTCTTCAACGGATTCATCAACTAACATTATTGAGGTTACGTCAGGATTAACTACAACCATTATTTATAATCCAACAAGTACCACGCAAATTTCGTTACACGATTCATTCAGTACCACAGATTTAAATGTTTTGAATTTAAATGATTTTCGTGTGGTTACTAATTGCATAAACGCGATTAATCCACTTGTATTGGATATTAGTTCGTCGGGGTTTTTACAAATACCAAAAGGAACTGATGCGAATATACCCAGAGGAGGAATCGCGGCTTCTGGACAAATTCGTTATAATACTACACACAATGATTATCAAGGTTTCCAAGGATACAGTGATGGGAATTGGACGATATTGAGTGGTGGCGAACGCAGTATGAATAATCGCACCCGCATTGAAACATTTAAAACAGGGACATTTAATAAACTAGTGTTTCGACGCGAGTATATCGACCAGGAGGAAGTTAGAACAGGATTTATTGACAGCGATAACAATTCATTAGATATGCGCATTAATGAAATTCAAATTTGGGTCAATATTGCAGGAACACCCACTAATATTTCATCGACAGGCACTACCGTCGCGAATAATGGTGCAGGAACATGGACGGACCTAACCAATCTAAACAATAATAATATAGTCACGGGAACATATAATGACAGTATCACGAAAGCAGGCTGGCTGAATGGAGACGTCCCATCGCTCAAAATTTCATTCAATGCGTCTTATAATATATCCGATTTAATTAGCGTTGTTCTGTTTAGTAATTATGACGACACCGACCCAACTTTAAATGCGAGCATACTGGGCACATCCTTGCGCATTTATGACATATATGACGAAGTAACGTCTTATTTAATCAATGATATTTCGAAATATTACCGCATTGATGGTCCTGCGATTGGTTCATATACTGGATTTACTGCGACGGCAGGCTCGGAAACTACTGCGATTATCGACAGTACATTCAATAGTACGGCTACACACATGTCTACGTTTGAAAAAATCGGATTATATACGAGAGAAAACGAGAATATGACTATCACCGATGAAGCGCGTGTTGGTATTCACAACACACTACCATTGCATAATTTACACGTAGGGGGCAATTTAAAAGTGACCGAGGGTGTTCGTTTTACACTGAATTATGATTATTATCAAGACGGACTATTCTCCGACGGCACATATCCCGAGTTTTTAACCCGTTTTTTAGAAACAATGGACCAGAATTACGGGGCTGCACAATTAATAAGTGATAATGGCGGCTTGTCGATTAGCGAATATCACGGGAATTATTTTTCGTCGTACACACTGAATCAAAAACATCAATTTTCTATCCAAAAAGCAACATATTATCCCTCAATGATCGATGCGACTAGTATGACCAACAGTACACAGCCGATTGTCGACAATTCCAATGGTTATTGGTCGTTTAATACAGACGGCGATACGTATTTATGGAAAGATAGCAAGAAAAGCGCCCCGTCTAACATATTGTTCGATACAATCCAGAATATTACTCCAACCATTAATCCATATTTCACATACGGTATCGACACGGAGCTGTTTTTTGATGGAACATCGACAAGCGATATTAATCTTACCGAAGCGGGTCTCACGTGTGTCAAGGGCGGAGAGGCGCGTACCATTGAACTGGAATTTAAAACATCGGAACAAAATACAGAGTTTATGGTACTTTTGACAACGGGCGGCAACTCATCGAACAAACAATTTGCTATCATGTTACATTATGGTAAAATTCGATTTAATGGATACGGAAATAATTACACACAACTTACTTCCAAACCATTGAACGATGGTGTTTGGCATCATGTTAAAATCACATTCGCCGATAGCGTATTGACTATTTATATAGACAGTATTAAATACAACGGCATATCATCCAGTCCATCCACTAGTATATACGGTAATTCATCGTTATTCACTGGTGCTAATATAAACACAGATGGTGATTATAACAGTTTGGGACACAGAAACAATAGTGAATTTCCATATATCGGTTCTTTGCGTAACGTTCGGTTTTACGACCATGTAAATGAATTAATCGATGCGTATACGAACAAAGCACAAACTCCGTATTATACATATAGCGAAAATGCGGTTACTACGTTTGATGGTACTAATGCGAATGCCGTTAGCCTTCCCGCGGCTGATTTCACGTGCATCAAGGGCGGAAATGCGCGTACAATTGAACTATCATTTAAAACAAATGATAACAATGAGAACAAATTTCTCGTATGCACTGGCTCAACAAATCTGAATCAGTCATTTGGTATAAGAATACTGGGGGGGAGAATTGCGTTTTTTGGAAAAGATAATGGTTGGTTATCTACCATTAGTCCCATTGTGAATGATGGTGTCTGGCATCATGTTAAAATTACATTTGAAAATGGATTAATGACTCTTTATGTGGACCATAAACAATATGAACAAGTAACGACAATGATTGATACTTCCAATGCGAGTAAATCATACATTGGAGCAAATATAAATACCACGGGTGGGGCAAACTATATAGGAAGTTATAACGGTGGTTACGTATTCAATGGTTCGATACGCGAGGTTTATTTTTATGACCACGTGTATGACCCAATTGTACAGTCTAACCCATATTCTTATCTGCGTGGAATTCCGTATTATGAATACGGCACGACTGACCAGATATATTCATTTAACGGAGAATCTTCGATTGACCTTACTGCGGATGGTTTCGTGTCTGTCAATCACAAACATGTCCGCACTATTGAACTGGAATTTAAGACATCTATTACACCCAATGCAAAAATGACTTTAATATCTACGGGTACTACCATCTATGCGAACAAAGACAATCGAACATTTAATTTAAAATTGAGCAGTAATGGGAAATTTACGTTTATGGGATATGCGAATGATTGGACATCTACGACGAGTACAGATTTGCGCGACGGAAACTGGCATCATCTTAGGGTTACTTTCTATAATGAACGAATGACTCTTTACATCGACGGAGCGAGATATGAAAGTTTAGTGGTCGGAGGAGCATTGGATAATTACAATGGTTCAGCTATCGATACAATCGGAATTCAAAACTTTTTGGGTAAATCCAATAATAGCAGCAATGTTGATTATTACACAGGCGATATGCGGAATGTAAAGTTTTACGACCACGAAGCTTTATTACCACCGATTCCACACACTGCCCTACCCACCGACCCATTTTTCACAACAGGTGTTGACCCGAATATTTTTTTATCTGGTAAAACTGGGGCACGTCTTGTCCGTTCAGCCAGTGTTCTGGAAGGAAATGCGCGGACAATTGAACTGGAATTTAATACATCGTATACGACAACGACCATGTATCTGGTATCCACTGGTGGACACCAACCGAACGAAGCATTTAATATAAGAATTATTAATGGTAGAATAGCATTTGAGGGAGACGATAATAATTGGACGTCTGTCGCGAGTCCCATTGTCACTGATGGGAAATGGCATCATGTTAAAATTACATTTGAAAATAGTATGATGACTCTTTATGTGGACCATGTACAATATGAGCAATTAACCAGTTCGACGAGCGGTTCAGATAATTACATTGGTTCAAATATAAACACAATTATCGGTTATAGCCAAGTAGGGGGGTGGTACTCGAATACGTCGTACACATTCAATGGGTCTATACGCAATGTTTTGTTTTTCGACTATGTTACCGAGAATTCTGTCGCTTTGCCAACGAATTCTCTTCGTAGCAGCAATAACTATACATTCGGGGATTATACCAGTTCAGATACGGGGCGCTCAGATATGACATTCAATACAGTACGCATACAACGGAATAAACCTTCTCGCAGTGGACACGCCACTTATATACATTGCACCGAATTGCAAGTCTGGATTGGCGGGGCTAATGTTGTTTCGGCGGCGGACACGACATTGTTATCCGATGGCGATTTTACAACCGCTTTCTCCAACGGTGTAAATGGTTATATTGACGTTGCACTCACAGCGACTTATACTATCGGACAACTGCAATCTGTGGTTTTATATAACAATACACCAACAGAAGAATACGCGTCCATTGGACTGGTCGGCTGCGAAATACAATTAATCAATACGAGTGATTCTTATTTCACAAAAACGATTTATCGTTCCGATACTATACCAATAGATGCAATAAAAGACGTTTATCGATTTGATGGACCCGCGATTGGCGGGTATAGTGGGACATTTGCGACAAGTCCGAGCACTACTTTGATAATTGGTACAAGTGTTAGTGCAACTGGTCTAATCGCGGGAACATATGGCGTCAGTGTATCGACAATTCAAGCGGGCGGGGCGATGGGCTATTCTGCGCGGTTTCACGAAGACCATAGTTGCAATATGGATGCATCCGGTGGTGGATATTTCATTTTAAAACTCCCTGAACCCATTTATGCACTCGGTGGATTACTCGGATGGCAGCACAATACGGCCAATCAAAATGCGCAAAAATTCCAGTTTTATGCTTCGCAAAATGGTTCTTGGTGGGAGAGAATTGGAGATATCGATACTGGCCCCAATGGGCTCAACGCAATGAGTGATGTTGGCAATGTCGGCGCGAATCCCACAGCAAATCAAGAACCTATTATATATTCTGACAAATATGACCACCGAAACGTCACCACATCCGTCGTATATGGAAAAACGAATTTTGGGAATAAAACCTCCACATTCGAGTTTAATAATATTAGTTCAACCAAAAAATACCAGTATTTTGCAATTATCGCGACCGAACGCGCATTGTCGAATTTAATTGGATATGATAAATTTGCATGCATTGCCGAATTCCGTTTAATTATCGACAGCTCCAAGGAAACTCCCAGAAAATTAACTATCCAAGACGGTGGTACTGTGATTGAAACGAGCACCAATAGTCATAGTCCCGATGCGGATTTTTCAGTAGGAAGTAACATTATCGTCTCCACAAAAACGATTAGTCGCGATTTGAATATTTATAACAAAACGTTTAATGAAATTCGTTTGACCAACTATACCAACAATCCAGAAATGAAAATTACGGAATTACAATTATGGATGAATGGTTCTAATATTGGTCCCGAAGGTAAAGCATACGCGAGTACTATTAATAATAGTTATCCAATTACAAACATCAATGATAAATGGCTGTCTTATAATGTTGTTACATCGAGCGGGACAATTACGGATTATGCATGGACTGGAACTTCGCCACCGTCTGGGTCTTATTTCAGTATTGTATTTCCAGATTCCCATAATATTGAAGACATTGAAACGATATTACTCTATGCCGACTATTCGGGATTCATTGCTACGGGTATAACCATTGAACTACGTAATTTCGGCAATGTTTTATATACCACCACTACCACATCAGACCAAGACTATTATCGTGTTGATGGACCGAGTATTGGCAATGTTTCCGCATTTGCCGCGAGTTCCAGCAATACATCCATATTAAATTCAACCGTTGCTCCAATCATCGACACAATTACATTTACATACGATTTGTCATATAACAATGAAATCGCGAAACCCAATTCAGTGTATGTTAGTGATTTAATGGGGATATCGACCATTCATGTTGACCGCGATTTATCTGGCGTTTTATTTAACACCGATAACAGTAATAATTTTGTAATTGACGCATCGGGTGGATTACACAGCAAGGGTGGATTGAAACATAACGCAGATTACGGCATTGACCAGAATTCGTTACTTACCGATAGTTATCAAACGATTAAAGCCACCGATTTAGACGCAAACAGCATTCGTGTTATTTCTTATCCATGTGTACCCCCTGATGTGGATTTTGATTTCAGAATCAATTCGAATGATACATATATAACTGACAAAATTGGCGGACTGAGAGCAGATTTGAACGGTTCATATAATATTAGCAATAATGGTATCGAGTTAGGTGGCGGTTTCGTCAACATTGTAGACGGCATTCATTTGAGTAGCAATTCCGTATTTGAAATGTATTTTACTGTTAATAGCTGGACCGATTGGGGTCGCATTTTCGAATTTTCCGACGATGAGTCCGGGACGAATAGTATTGGTTTTTCTAGATATACATCATACAATGCGTTACAAGTAAAGGCGGGAATCAGTAATATTATGGATCGATTTTTATACGATGAAGGGTCGATTGTCGGTAAAGAATTACATGTCATTATACAATTCACCAATAGCGATGCGGAAATATATATCAATGGTGTATTGATTACCACGTTTTCCAGTACGACATTTGATAAACCGATTTATTCTGGTGTGCGCAAAATTCAACGCATCGGTGCAAGTCGTTCGATTAGCTATGACAAAACGAATATGAATATGAAATTTTTTCGTATGTGGAAAACACATACATTGGACCTGTTCGCCATTGCCGATTTATATGCTATGCGCGATTCGTCATTTCATCCGACAGTATCGATTATCGGTTCTCATATTGCATTGGGTCAATCCTATAATTATGCGGGCGCGAATAAACTGTATATATCTCAATGCGGAGGGATTGGGAACGATAGTGTATCGGAATTAAATTACGCCAGCGATTACGATAAGGGAATTCAGTTTTTCACCAATAATACAGTTGGTAATAATGTTGGCGGAACAATTGCTCTGGACATTTCAGCAAATTTTACAAATGGATTTGGTTACGTCGGCATTGGCAAATACGCCGATTCAAATTATTTGCTTGATATTTCGGGCTCACTTGTAAATATGTATCCGTCATCCAGCATTACCGCAGACGTTCGCAGTGTGTTCCATAAAAGTTCGACAACTGATTGTTACAGCGGTATTAATATTAATACCGTTGGTCCAGCATCCATGTCGTTTTTGAATACGGATGGAACAGTCGGTCTGTCCATTAATGATAATATATCGGACATTAGCTACGGCGAACCCACCATTGCGATGAACGGCGGGAGTTTAAAACCCGCTAGCACTCTATTGTCTGCTGGAAATTTGTCAAACAATGTTACACATTCTTTTAATAAAGTTAAACTTATCCGAACATCTGGTTCTAATTATATTAATCTTTTTGAAATTCAAATTTGGGTGAATGGCTCAAATATTGCACTCAATTGTACGATTACTGATTCATCTACATATAATAATAATTATTCGTCATATGGACCAGATATATTGAACGACGGAACTGTTTATCATACATCTCCATTAATTACCGAACAAACAGAATATTCACATACAAAATTCGTGACAATCGGAGAGTACTATTTATTACCATTGAGCAACTCTACCACCATTCATGATTTAGAAAGTGTAGTTATTTACAATCGATATAAGTCAACCGCTGCGCAGGTGCAACCACGTATTATTGGATGCAGTTTACAACTTTTATATGACGACGAAATACTATATACGGAGGAAATCACAATAAGTTCAAAATATTACCGCTTCGATGGTCCATCTATCGTAAATGTTTCTAATTTCGCCTCCGCGGTTTCATCAACAGAGATTATCAATGTTGCTTCGGAATTAACGATTAGCTCAGTTGATGATGCACCACAATCCAAATCCGTCCACATTGACGGATGTCAAAAAATACACGTCACAGGTACAATCACCACGTCAAAGTCCATATACAAGGATGTCCCGAATTCTGCGACGAATATTGAATACATAGACGTTGCTACTATTCCATTGAAATTGGTGAAAAATGGTGATTATGGTTTAAATGTTGTCCAAACCAATACAGCCTCTACGCAAACATTTAATCGAATGCGTATACAAAAGGGGGTAGCGCACAGCGCCCTTTCAGGCAACGATAGTACAAACGTTTTATATAAAGGATTAACGTCGACGGTTTCCCATCGCCTGGACATTAACGAATTCCAATTATGGGTCGGCGGCAGTAATGTGGCAAAAAATGACGGAACAGCGGGTGACGCGATAGCGACAAGTTCTTCTCAGTACAGTTCGTCATATGATGCGCCGAAATCAAACAATAATGTATTAACACAATCTGATCGTTTCATAAGCCAAGGCACAGATCCCGAGCCATGGCTAGATATTACATTTAATCAGAATTATGATGTGAATGTTATACAATCGATTGTTGTATACAACGCATACGATAATGCCAATAAGATATTAACGTCACAAAATATGCATATCGAATTGTATAATTCAAACGATGATGTAGTTTATACCTCCAATCGAAAAGTATTACCCAGTGTAGTATGGCGCATTGATGGACCAGCCATTGGCTCGTATAATGGCGGGTTTTATTCGTCTAATCCAGGGTCCGCTTCGACTGACAATTTCGCAACTAAAATTGTCGATACTGATTATACTCAAACTACGACAAGTGTCATTTTCGGTGTTCAGCATGAAAAAATGGATAATATACTCGAAGTTATGAACAGTGAAGGCGATTTTGGGTCATATAACGGATGTTTCACACATCCCAAAATAACCGTCATTGATTCTGACGGGAATGTCGGCATAAATACAACAGCACCCAGACCAGGTGCTAAGCTCGATGTGTTTAATGCATACGACTCTTCCATAGCAAAGGCGTTTGGTGTTTTCCCCGTCGGATTTACTATGATGTTTTCAGGCGTTAAAGACAAGGTTCCTAATGGTTGGCTGCTGTGTGATGGTGCGGCATATTCGAATACAGATTATCCAGCACTTGCAAATATTATCGGATACAAGAGCTCGACGAATGCATCGCACGGTGGCACTACGTCAACATTCAAAGTTCCTAATTTAACGGAACGATTTCCGATATTGGCGAATGATTCGACGATTTATAGCGGGTTATCTGGTGTCAATACGACGAATGACCAACAGTTAGGAAATAATGTATGTAACACAAATCAGTTAGCAGCACATACTCATAGTATAGACGCATTTGACGCATCACATAATGCAGGTTTTACACATACGCTAAAATCAAATAATTCACTAAGTGGTGTAGATAATGCAAACAAACACTTATATCCCAGAATACCTTTGAGTAATAATAATAATCCTGGATACACCGAGTTTCAAGATGATATGAAGGGAAATAATACGGTTGGTCTGGGACGTGTTCCTATATTAGCTTCCGTAGAGAGTAGTTCATTAAAGACCAACGTAACTGGCAATAACCAAAACTATCTTCGCACGAATTATCATAACCTTTCGAATCTTGAACCATATGTCATTTTAGATGTCCATAACGATCCTGTGTTAACATTAAGTTCGACAGGTAATAGTTCCGCACACAGGAAACCTATGTATACAGTGGTTAATTTTATTATTTACGGAGGTGTTCATGAAACAACTTCGTATGATTCGGCTGGCTCCGATAAGGGTTGGGCGTCATAAATTATTTAGTTTGGTTTGAAATGTTCTTTTGTATATATCCAACCCGTTACAATGTATTTGTTATTTGATATCGGCATACACCCCATGTGCTCATAATTCCACGTTGCTGGGAAAAAAACCAATTGTCCTTTCTTGGGCTTTACCATAATTCTATTGTAAAAATTTGTTTCACCCCCCTCGGTAACATCATTCAAATACCATAAAAAAGTCAATACTCGATATTTGTCCGATTCGCGACTCGAATCGTCATGCATTACATAAAATCCGTCATTTTTTATATATCGCTGTATTTGAAATCCCGTATCTTCAAATGTTTGCATAGGTCTAAGCTTTGTTTCATTATAATAATATTGCAAATGTGTTGTTAATGATTTATATAATGCATCGTCGATGTGTTTCCAATCTTCTAATTTTCCATGTGATAAATGGAAATCTTTTGTTTTCTTTATGGCGGGTGTAATACCACCAGCAGTAACTCCATCATATATATCACTTTTGTCAAATTTCTCCATTATTTCATCACACAATTCGGTGGTCAATGCATTTTCATATATCTTTATGAAATAATCGTCTTTGGTTAGTTTTATTAATTTCTGTGTCTGCTTATCAATTGACTCTATTTTATATTGCAAATTATTTAAACATTGCAATATATCTGAACCCAATAAATATACAACGAAAATCGGGAATCCAAATAAAGATATTTTTGATAGCACATTTACAATTATTTCCATATGAATATATAATATAGAATTGTATTCATTATCATTTTTAAATTATTATTATAAATATTATATAATAATGATTCGTTCAGTCAATAGACTATTCAACGGTTTAATGCGAGGTTGCGCACTTACAAATGTTACTTGTAGTTCGATTTAACGCACAGTTACACGATGTTTTTGCACTTTGAGGGTGTTTTACATATAGTTTTGTCATGCGACAATCGCGGTTTATTGTCATTAATTCTCGATTGGGTCGCGTATCCGTACTCGAACATAATAGAAAATCGGAACATCCAGCGACTTCTAATTCCATATCGAATATTTTTTGTTTATTGGGCTGCAATAACTGTTCATACGAAGTACTCGATGACGTTATTGATTTTGCGAACTGATAACGTTTATATTCTGTATAGGATTTCGCGGTCAATACCGCTGGCAAATTTTCTTGGGTTTTTAATATGAGTGCTGTTACTTTATGTTTTAAATAATCTCCCTGGGACATGATATATATAATACATAAACATTTTATACCAGTGAAGATTTAAACCCGTTCTAAATTATGTTTCATAAAATATACGGCAGCGTATGCGATTGTCCCCCCGATCAATGCCCCCACCACTATCTGTTCCAATGTATGAGCATTGCTTTCGTATCTCTGATATCCACACATACACGTTAAAAATCCGTTTAATAATAATATATTCAAATCAAATGTCAAGAAATAATGGTATAATGTCCCATACGTACTCATCGCGACATGTCCCGACGGCATGCCGTATTTATCATACTCCTCATACTCTTCGAAATCATACAACTTTTTTGTATTTTCTGGACGCTTTTCTTGTATTATGTTTTTTATTAGTTTATTTAAAATTATGTTTCCTGGGATTATTGCTAAAAATAGCCACATGTATGGAGTTCGCTCATATATGCTCGACAATACGATTAATATTATTATAAATGGTGACCAAAACCCGATATGTGCATACATGTTCAATAAAGATATATTATATCGGTTTAAATTATTTTGTCGAAGACTGATACAATTGTTCCGCAATTAAGGAAAATGTCCAATCAGAACCGTTTAAATCAACCACATCCCCGCGATCACTTATTAATTTTACCGTCATGCGGCTTATATTCACAGGTCCAAAATATAATCGCTCCTGACTCTGTAATGTTCCGCCGAATTCCGTATATGTCTGACCACTGTCAAGCGAACTCACTTTAATTGGTATAACTGCGAATATATCCTTGGCGTATGATCCCGGACCACTATGGGTGTTGGTTTGTGTTTGATCATTGCGCAAAGCGACAACTGACTGCATTTTTTTATTTGTTAAATACTGGTTCGCGTCCGTGTCATATTCACCCAATGCAAATTTTGCACGATTCGTTACTGGATCACATATTACACTTTTGCGTGTTGCGTATGACGGCAATGGTATGCTATTTGTATCGTCTACGTTTGTAATTAGACCATCATTTAATCTATTTTGATTATAATCGTCAATCACGATAAATAGTTTATTGTATAAATCCACGATCACTGTTGTATCCCCGATGATACTTATTTGTTTGGTCGATGCATTTACCGAATAATGTATAATGGTTGGGTCATTCATTTCATATAATGTTCTTTTTCGAAATCCCAATAACCACCCCATTGTTGTGTCTGATGTTGCATTGCGCACACTTGACACACCCGCATAACAACTCACAAACGCATCTCGGTCATAAAATGTTATTTTTAAATCGCGCGCTGTGTATTCTTTGCGAATGTTTATACGAAAATTCGTGTATGTCCTGTCTTCACCATTTATTGTTTTTGTTATTGTACTTATACTGCTGTTGTTTAATATACTATTTGACAACAATGCGGCGTTTATTTCCACAATTAACTCATCTCTACTATGATAACCATTCAGTATAGTTACTGATATATCATTCTCGTTTCCATGTGTCATTATATCACGGAACGGTTTTATATTAAAGGTATTATTTGTATTATCTATCAGTATTTTCTTAATTTGAATAGAGGTATTCGATAACACTATGTTTTGTATCAATGCATTGTTTTCGTCGGGGGCCGTATTGCCCATATCAACACTCGAATCGTGGGCTTTTGACTGGTCTGCGTTTGGGGACAGAATGAATGTCGGATCGAAATTTAAATACGCCAATCCTGTTATTTGAGTGCCTAATGTGGTGTAGGTACTATATGACGAATCGAAAAACTGAATGTCATAGTTTGATGCACCGAATGATTTATTTACATCGACTGTCAATGTATAATCAAACTTTGCATCATCTAGTGTTGTCGCAGTTCCGCTTATTAGTTCACCTGTCATTATTGTTCCGCGCAATATATTATCTCCATCTGCATCTTGATAAATGTCAAATAAATGATTGAAAAATGCAGGGAGTTTTTTTGTATAGTCGTCTATTATTACATTTCCGTCCGTGAGATTGATTCCACCGAACTTCACGTTGTTCAAATTGTCAAAATTCGCGTCCAATAATATATTATTTGAATCCATGTAAGTAAAATTTACAGATAGGCCTCCGCCTATATAATCAGACAATCGCAATTCATAACTTGGGGAATTTACATTTACATTGTTCGATGGATGGGTCGGTAGAACTAATAAAATAAAATCCGAAAACGATATCCCCAATGTATCATAATCAACCGAGACCTGTGAAGTATACGGTACACCATTCGTCGATATATCTATGGGGAAATTGAGTTTTGTATGCATCTCCGATACGATTTCATTTCCACCATCGTTTTTTGATAAATCGGTTTTATAATCATATTTATTAAATGTCTTGTCAATATCTATTTGAAGACTAAATATCGCATCCGAATTTAATACGAATTTGGAATTGTCTTCGTGTATTTCACCAGTGACCAATGTTCCATTGGGCAAATTTACGTTTTTTGCAGGGTCATATGGGTCACGTTTACTACTGTCTTTCATTTCCGTCAATGCAATATTAAATGCAGTCAAAAACTGCGGCAAACTATATCCCAACGCATCGGAATTTACTATGTTTGCTTCATAATTATTTATAGACGTTTCAAACCCTGGTTTTATACACCGTATCGAAAAGGACAAGTCATTCAGTAAAACAGGCGTATCTGTTTGCTGCGACAATATTTCCGTTTCCGATATTATATTTACCATATCATAGCTCGTATCTTCAAATCTAAAACACGACGAGGTATCTGTCCATATTCGCGTTTCATTCGTTAATGTCGTCTCGTTGGGAAATAATATATACGGTTTTGAATACAATACATTATTTGTAGTGTGACGATCGAAATTTATCGTTAAATTACAATAAGAATTATCGTAATTATTATGAGAACTATCAGAAATATGTATCGTTGACATTGACGAATCAGTCAGTTGTGTATTGCTTTCGAGAGACGAATTTAACGCACTTTGTATCTCATTTCGCGAATATTGTCCGTCTGATAAATTCAGTGTTATAATTATTGTTTCGTCGATTGTAGATCCCGTCGTATATGGGTCTGGACCGATATATTTTATTATTGTAAAACTATTATTTATTCCCGCGATTAATGTATATGTCGCATTGACTGGATCTATCGATGTTATATTTCGCAGCGATTGTATCTGATTAAAATTATAACTTTTATTATTATATCCCAAAAACCCAGGGACAGTTTCGACACGAGGACCTGGGAGCACTGGGTCATTTGGTGTTGACCATGTCGGAAATTCTAATTCATAACTCGACTCATTGTATTTTTTATCAAAAAAGATATTCACTGTGGTATTTGATTGATATGGATTGTATTCCAGATAGGTTTGATCTACTAAATTGCCGAAACTCATATCGGTTACCGTCGTCAGTTCTGTTTTCATAGACGCATTTATCGTCTCTACTAATTCCGCGGGCTTGTAATTTCCTGGTTTTATTTCCACTTTGAAATCTACAAAATCGTTCAGTGTTGCGTCATTTATACCTGGCGAATTTCCCTGAATTAAAAAGAAATTTGAACCAAAGTTTTTGTTTACGGTATACCACGTATACGGAATACCAACTGAATATAATTTTAAGGATACCACATCTTTTAATGGTTCGGATAAACTAAATGTGAACTCGGTTGATAATTTATTTTTGTCTTTCCTATATTGACTGTCAATACTTACTACACGCTTAATTGTTTGCCGCAACAATTTATTTACTTTACCATCAACCAGTTCAACCTGTTTGATTACATCAATATTTTCGGTTTCGCCCTTTATTATTACTCCTTCACTTTTTTCTATTTTTATATCGGTTGGACCTGAACTATGTTTTTTTATATCTGGATCTTCCACCACATTTCCATAATCGTCGATTGTATCTTCCTCCTCTATCTGTTCAAATCCTTCGACCCGTTCCCCATCTTCTTCCTCTTCCAATTCATCATCTTCGTCCTCTTCGGATATATCCCCAAAAAAATGGTCATATGCTTTGTCAAAGAAATTTGCCATTTCCGCATTTTCGCCATCTCGGTATTTCTTTATTAAAAAAATGATTCGAGCTTCCAATTCTCGATCACTTGGATCTGATAAATTCATTGATTGGATTAATTCTGCATCACTATAATCACCTATCTCCATTTAATATATATTTAGGTTTTTGTTTTATATTTGTCTTTTTTCATATTACTTTCTACACGCCGTTTAAACATAAACCTGACATAATTTACTAAATCTATTTTATCTTTCCATTTATACAAATGCATTATCGGATATCGTGTCAGACCTTGTCCGCGTTTTAAATGTCTATTTCCTTTGAAACATGTATAATCCAAGTATTTCATTAGAATCTGTTCTTCCACGTTCATCTCTTGTCTCGAAATGTAATTATGACCCACGTAATTGTATCTGTTATATGCCATATTATCATATACCTCGTGTTTGTAATTTACAAATTTATTTCTTATCAATCCTATTCCCTTTATCTTATTTTCGTCATTGTTCATTTCCAATACGAACAGTAGCGACGATGGTGGTATATCTTTGCATGCCATATGAGGACTACAATATACACACTGTACTCCCTTTGTTTTACGATAATCTTTATTTATATTCCACGTTTCATTGTTAAAACGTGTTGTCAAAATTACCCACTGTTTCTGGGACTTTTTATAATTAGAGAGTTTTGCCCTTTCCTGTTTTAATCTCATCTTGTCTTTGGACTCATTCGAGACATTAGACTGAATCTCTTCTGACTCGTTAGATATCTGGTCATGAGTTATCTTGTCCATTTTTATTTGTTTATTGGTTATTGGTTATTGGTTATTGTTATTTGTTTATTTGTTCATTTTTTCAAAAACATTTTCTATCAATTTTTATATGAACAATAACACAGAGAACATTGAGGATAGTTTATCCGATTATAATAGTTATTCCGATCACAATAGTAGCTCCGACGAAGATATCGATAAAATAAATAATCGATTTTCTACCTACTATGATAATAACCATACAACCAAATTGGAAATACTACTTACATACGTAAAAGGACAAAAACACCTTTTCTCATATTGTTCTCAATTGTGTAAACATAAACTTAATTTTTTAATGGTTCCCACCATTATTATTAGTACGACAAATACGATGTCCTCACCTTTTTTATCAAATTATAGTTGGGGGAATAATTTTAGCTCTGCACTCAATAGCGTTATTCTATTATTTATTTCAATGATTAGTTATTTCAAATACGAATCAAATGCCGAATCATTTATGCACATTAGCAACCAATATGATAAAATTGAAACTGCGCTGAAACTCATTGGCAATAATATACACAGCAATATCGAAAACAATGAATATAATGATAAAATTAAACACTTTGAAACCAAAATATGCGAAATCAAAGATGGACAAAAATTACTTATCCCGAAGGAAGCTATTAACTGTTTCCCGATCATCTACCAAGTCAATATTTTTACATTGTTGAGAAAAATGGACCACCACAAACATATGCTATTGTATAAATTTAAAAATGTCAGAGAACAATTGAGAACTGTATTTTTAAACAGTTCACCCACTAACCAGATGAGTCGGTCGGTTTCTACACATTCCGAACCAATTCCCGACATGATACCCGACATGATACTTAGTAGGATACCTAGTCAGAACACAGTTAATGGCGCAGAGAAGGGTAATGAAACGGGTTATATTACTACATTATACCTTGAAAAGGAACGGCTTAAAAATGAAATTCAAAAAACAAATGAAATTTGCAGCAATATTGATGATATATTTTCGAGAGAAATTCGCAATTCGGATAGATCTTCTTTATTCTGTGGCAGCTTTATGCAAAAGAAAAAAATGTCATTCAAAGGAATTCATCCGCTCGTTGAACAATATTTTACCTACGTGTTTGCGGAAGATTGACATATACCCGCCAATAATCAGGAAAACCATGCACTAATTTGAAATATTTATTGTTCGCGATTTCGTCCGCTATATACAATAATGTTTCCGTTTGTTGTATAGGGGTTACATTCATTTTTATGATTATCCGCTTACATGTATCGTCATGTTTTAGAGGTAAACATATTACCTTTTCGATTTTTCCTATTCCCAATTTCGCAAATACGTGTTCTATATATTTGTTTGAATAACTATTTTTTACACGCGGTATGCAAAACTCATGTGTATACATTTTATAATTCAACATATTTTATAACCATTAATCAATTTTTGGTATGGTTCTTACCACTATCACTTGGTATGGTAAGCGCGTATGCTCGAATTCACATGCGATGTGAATTTAAGGAGGCGCGCTCTATCGTTGTGCGCAGTTACACTCGTCCTCATTTTTATTATTTTTTTTCGTTGGTTCATATCTTTTATAAATAACATACCTCCTTCTATTTTTTTTAAACTCGCTCTCTGATCTTTCATTATCATATACGCATCATGCTCCGACAATCGTTTTTTACTATACGTAAAACAATTATCATTGTACTTTATTTTAAACAGTTTTGTTTCATATTTACAATACTGTTCATATTTCGATTTCGGATAAGGCACATACAGTGTTTGGACTGACTTGCCGTTCATGTTTTCCAGAATTCCCTGTTTTAGATAAAACATTTGTTCCAGATTACGCGATTCTTGTGCCATTTTTCTATTATCTACATTCGAATCTCTGCGCTGATTGCACAATACATATTCGCCGTTTTCATCTTTACAAAAACGACCCTGCCCTACGTTAAATACACCCATTTGGCTCGTATCATCGGGGATCTTACACGTTATTGTCGTAAACCCTTCATAGTTTTTATCATGCGGTAAGTTCGCATTCGCGTCGATCTCGGTATGTTCTCTCAAATCTAACCACGCACCCGACAATCCACTGTTCATTATATTTATCAATTCGGTTATCATGATTACGGGACACTTTGACATCCGATGACCCGACTTTCTACAATACGAACATGTCATGATTTTCCTTTGCGACGTTCCTTTACGTTTTTCCCTTTTCGATTTTTATAATTTACCATATACTATCGACAATAATCAATTTTTGTTATTTTTACATTGAAAACAAACACTGGGTTGTTTTCAATTCTATTTTGAATACGCTAATATGGGTAAGCACTCTTTTATGTATTTTTATGGTTTTTTATTTTTTCTTTAACTGTGTCAAAACTATTGTTTATGCCCGTGTCATTATACTTTAACGAATTTCCTTTATATTTGTTTGAATATAGGTTTTTTTATATATTTAGTATTTAATTATGAACTACTGGAACACATATGATTCTATTTTTTTAAAGGAAAATAATGAACACCCTCGCGCGCAAACCGAAATTGGCATTTACTTTTTATATGTCGACTGCGATGATGAAATTATCAAAATAAAAAAACAGAACGTTGATATTACCGATTCTACTCTGAATAAGGACCGAATTATGAAAATTATTACAACCCATAGCATTTTCGACAATTCCACCAAATATTGTTTCGATAAACTTTTGAAATATTCTGTCATATGTAATATTGATGACATTGAGAACATACACAATGATTCCGACTGGGACCAATATTTAAATAGTAGTTTCACCGAACACACTATTTGCAGCGATGTTCATTTTGACGATTCTCTTGTTCTTCTTCAAGACATTAATTCATTGTTTATTTTTTACAAGGAGAAACCAAAATCTATATTAAAAGAGAATTCTACAAAAACCGCCATTACCAAAAAGGTGCGCTTTTCTGGTTCACAACCTTATACACGAAAACATAAATAATATAACACGATATAAATACTTTTTTATATACCCATATATCCAAATACTTTGCACATGAATACGTGTTCTGCTGAGGTTTTTCATACACCCATTAAATCAAAAGATCGCCTGTTTGAATATTTATATGGCGAATTAGTCATTTTTGATTTCAATATTATTCGGACTCAAAACCAAAGCGCATTCGAATCCGTTTTTATGAATTATCTTACATTACTTGGACAATTCCAAATCGCATATCCAGACGACATCCAGTTATTGTTTTCACGCACCGAACAATTCTTTATGTATGTCCGCGACTCCGTCAAAGGCAAGGGACAGAAATTACAATTTTATATTATGATTTATCATTACCATTGCTTCTTTAAAGAACGATGCCACACCTTTATCACTACCCGTTTTGATGAACACTATTTTGGTTCTTTTTGCGATTTTAAATACTTGTCAGAATTCGTTTACAATAAAACATTGGATAAAAATCACGCACTTATTGATTTATTGGTTAATATTCATACATCACTCCTATTTAAAGGCATGTACCCCAATTTCATTTGCAAATGGATTCCGCGCGAAAAAACCAAATTTAAATGGCTATTCCAGAAATATGCCGTACAGTTTTGCAAGAATGCATGTTATACATATCGGAATAAAAATGATGCCGCAAAGTTTTTACGCACGTTTGTTTCTAATCATTCTTATACCTGCGAAAAGTTTTTATGTACCAGAAATTATTCGTGCATAGACGCTACGGAAAAAAATATGTGTAAATACTATCGTGTTTTGGTCGATAAACAGCATGAGTTATCCTGGTTTTACGAATCTAAACATGTTTTGAAATATCCATACGTTAAACACAATGCCGTTAATCCTGGCGCATTGATGAAAACGATGTTCAATATTTTAAATAAACGATTGAATAATGACCACGATAGTGGTTTGATATATGGCATTGACGATGATTCGAAACTTATTCAGTTATTAAATAAAAAATGGGATCAGTCCATTTCATTTTATAAAAAAATATTCAAACCGAAAGACCTCGTTATTTTTATCGAATTGAGTTACGAGTCATTTAATCTCAATATGGATTCTTTTTATAATATTATCGGCATGAGTTGCTTCCTTAGCCATTTTTCCAATAAGGCTTACAAACGAATGTTTCTAGCGTCCAATACTCCAATATGGATTAATATCCAAGAATGTAATAGCCTTTTTGATATTGCCACTCACTTTCAAAGTATATTAAAATATGATTGCATGACATCTTCTGAACTTCCATTATGTGTCCAATTACTATTGCAATCTTTTAAATCAGCGGAAAATGATATTAACGATAATCATACCCTCGTTTTTATGCAAGGCTCTCACATTGAACATACTGTTGATTATATTACCACGAATACACGTTTGGATACATACAAAAAAGTTTTTTGGAACTTTTGCGATTTTACTTATTTCAATAAAGGCATTTATAATAATTTATATAACAAGAATGTCCAATTTGTATCGGGAAATAATGAAAATGTCCTCCATCCATTATGGAACGACATTAATATGTTTGAGAATCTGATACATAAAATTAAATTACTCGATTATTCCACTACACAAAATTGATTATTTTTATGTGTTAAAATGTATAATATTTTGTATAGTAAAATATTATAACCATGTTTAAATCAATATGTGTATGTTTTAGAAAATATCACTTTTATTCTAATGTACTCGGTACTAAAATTTTCAATGCCATACAATACTATTGTACCCAAATACAGCACCGTGTTCCACAAGACCAATGGAATCCACTTCTCAGTGATAACATTAAACGGTTTATTATCGATGAGGTTTTTAAAGTTATCAAACAAAATAACATACACGTCTTTCGCATCGACGATAATCAATCCGATTTTATTGCCTACCAAATCGCTTTCTATGTGTTTAGTAAGATGATGCATGATGACGACGAAGATAGGGATAGAGATAATGACGATGATGAACTTTCATTTAGTATACACAGCGTTCCTGTCAATGATACGTTTGGCGAATACCATATGCCAACAATTGACTCCGCTACCTTATCACAATATAAATTTGTTTTTGGTGATATTACTGGACGACACATCGACCTCAGCACTACACAAGTGGTTGATAAGTTTTTACTCAACATTAAACTTATTAATTGTGTCAGACACACACTAAGCACTATTGATTTCAATTCATGTTTCATGACTTCACATGAGGCATATTCTAAAAATAAAAATGAATTAGATAACTTCGTTTAATACGATGAACATTTGGGTTAGGTCATCAGATTTATGTACAGAATTTAAGTCGACCGCTTTTGGGCTTCATTGTATTTTTTTGCTTGTTCCAATTCGTCTACGTACTCTTGCTGGATCTTTTTATCCATCTTTTCGAGTCTTTTCTTTTCCATTGATGATATCCTTTTTGATATTTGTTTTTTACTTGCACGAATACTTTCCATATCAAATTCTGTTTTGATTTTTATTATTATTTCCTTTGCATCTACGCGCGCTTTGGGATTGCAAAATATTACGGATTTCAATATATCGATGTATGGCTTTAATGATAGTTCTCCATGTAAATTAAATGTTTCCAATAATCTATAATATATCACACACACACCATAACCATCCCATGTTTTCACTGTATTGAAACACTCTTTATACAACAATTCATATGTTTTTTCATAAAAAGGCGCGACGAATTCATTCAATAAGGGCCGCATGAGTTCTTTATGGTCCATGAATACTTTGTTGTAACTTACAAAATCGGTTATCACTTTCTTCATGTCTTCCTCGCTTACCAATTCCCTTTTCCACTTTTCTCCTTTTTTATTTATCATATACGCTAACAATGTTATTTCGAAACACCACGGCGCATAATCATACCCATATGTGAAAAATACATCCTCATCAATGTACTTGGTTGTGTCAAATGATAGCCCGAAATCTATTATTATTGGACCGCTTCCTTTGTCGTTTAGTACTACGTTATCTTGCTTCAAATCCATATGGATTATGTTATTACTGTTCAATACATGCACCGATTTCAATACATCTATGTTTGTATTTATTAATAATCTTACAAATAGTTTCGGATATTTGTTTAACAACACATATAATCCATTCGTTAATATGTTTTTTCCAACGTATTTTATTTTATTCGTCTCAAATGACGTCTCCTCATCTGAATCATATAATTCACATTTATCCAAGTCTTCCCTTTTTAATTTTGATGTGTTTAATTTACAAGACTCCAATATGGGTGCGAAATGTTTATCATATTTGGCGATTTTCATTATTTTCTTTCCTATCGTCTTTTCATTATCTGTAACCTCGTCTGTCATTTGCACCTTTGTTATATATGTATCACTTCCGATATTTCCATCACACTGTATTGATGGTCTATATACGCATCCATATGACCCTTGTCCTATTATTTCTGTTTTACTCATATTACTATATATATATTTCATTTACATTTTATATATTTTATTCATTAGATTATTCAAATGGTTATTAAAATATCAATGCCGCCATTATTAGTAATCCACATGACGATGACACTGCTACTATATATGATATAATTCCACATACATTTAAACATGACGACCGCTTTATGGGGTTTTCTATTGAGATTTCACTTTCTATTTTGACCATTATTTCTCTATTGTGTATGTATTATATATCGAATTGGTTTTATATTTGTTTGTTTGTACTTCGACTTACCGTCTAAAATGTTTTATATAAATATCACTATTTATATAAAAATATTACCTCTCTCAATAGGGATCGAACCTATGACCTCGCGATTAACAGTCGCACGCTCTAACCAGCTGAGCTATGAGAGACACCCACCGCGATATCCTTTTGGTCCGTAGACCTAATCCTTTTGGTCCGTAGACCTAATCCCTGCGTACTTCCCCATATACGATTCTCCCTCGTTGCATCATGTGCTAACGTCATCGGTCCTATGACCGTTTTCCTAATATTATCCCTCACTCGTTGCATCTTGTGCTAACTTTTAATTGTTCCTATGAACTTTATGCTACTCTATACCCGTTTACCATTCCCTTACCATTACAACAATTCCTTACCTTATCCTCTTATCAGCCCACCATTCAGCCATCCGCCTTGTCGTCCATCAGTTAAACATCATTTGAACCCATCCACCTATCATGACCCACATATCATGATCCCCGGTTGTGAGGGGAGGGATCGAACCTCCGTCCTTTGGAATATAGTTCCAACGCGCCACCAACTGCGCCACCCCACAAGATGCATCCACAGGGATTTGAACCCTGGACCTTCGGCTCATAAGACCGACGCTCTAACCAACTGAGCTACGGATGCGCTTTACATACAAAGGTCTCACTGGGAGTCGAACCCAGGTCGCGGGAATCAAAATCCCGAGTGCTAACCGTTACACTATAAGACCCCACCACCATTGCTAACACTCCTTACTAGTCCCTAGTACTAGCACCAATATATCACACACACACACACTTTTTATGATTTTTTAAACGTTTATACTTTTTATGTTTTTTAAACTTTTATACTTTTTATATTTTCATTTATACGGTTACATATAATTTATCATGTAATAACTGCACGAAGTGGGATTCGAACCCACGAAGCTGATGCACTCGATCTTAAGTCGAGCCCCTTTGACCGCTCGGGAATCCGTGCTAATACTCTCTCAATAGGGATCGAACCTATGACCTCGCGATTAACAGTCGCACGCTCTAACCAGCTGAGCTATGAGAGAGAAAGTTATATCCCCCCCGACCCGACACATTCGATTGACTGCGTGTTACACCTCCCCACACTATAATATAGTGTCGCGCCTTTATATGTTTTTCTTTTATACATATATATAACATGGAACTTACCAACAGTTTTGTTTATCTATTTAAAAAAACGATTCTTAATCCACACACACAGGAATACGCTAACATATTATGCGTTAATTGCATCCCTCACGGGAATCTCGCGCAATATGTTCATCACATTAATGTACCAAAAGTTTCGGAGTTTTCTCCTTACAAAAATGAATGCATCTATGCTATCTGTAAAAATATTAATTGTAAACAAGACCTCATGACGATTGATGATCTACCTCTTTTGCTTATCTTTTTTAAACAAAATGATTACGCAATTCATCACAGCTTTAATGAAATTGTTAATAATCACTCACATGTCAATTCTCATCTTTTTTTATTTTCACACGAACCATGATTTGTTTTGGTTCACTCTATTATATTTTTATTTTACCTATATATATATACGATACTATACATTATTAGGCAATGATTTCGAAATCGTTATTTACTAATGTTGTTACCTCTGGCAGTAATCGTATTATTTACAATCCAATAAATATGTTTAGTTCTTTGCAACCTGGTACTCGTAATATTATTCAAGAAATTATTAAAATCGTTATTCAAACCTCTATTCAATATGTTGACCGTGTATCGTTCGTCGATCGGGTTGAATTTGTTGACCGCGTATCGTTCGTCGATCGGGTTGAATTTATTGATCGGGTTTCGTTCGTCGATCGGGTTGAATTTATTGATCGGGTTTCGTTCGTCGATCGCCTTGTTTACGTCGACCGTATTGAGTTCACTGACCGCATTTCGTTTATTGACCGCATTGTTAATAGTGCCGATCTACAATTAGTTAAAGACGATTATCTCGCGTTGCTGCGCCAAATTGAATCGAATTATGGTAACCCTGCATCTTCGCAAAATTACCAGGTTATTAATCGCAATCACACCGCTTATATTAATCTATATGACCAAATGACTGATTTACAGAATTTAATTACCGACGAAGCCCTAACATTATTACTTACATTGGCCAAGGAAACCCTTATTACTGCGTTTCACTCTGTTAACTTACACATTGATAATGTTACCCTATTAGTTGAAAAATCGATGCTGCAACAAAAAATTAACGTTATCCTAAGTGAAACAAATAAGGATATTGTCGAAGACTCTTCCTCTTCTGGACAATTCTCTATTATTCAAACTGTTCAACTTGCCCCTGTTTATAATTATTATATTACCGTATACGGCGCTCCGTGTTATGGTGAGGGATTTAATCCATTGAAAGTTTCGTTTTTGGCGGAAATACTTACCAGTATTGGTATCAGTCCTTATAATTAATTCATTCTCGGGTTGCGAATTATTTCTTCAACAGTTTATAATCCGACAAATAACGTACCGCATTTATTAATTTTAATCCCATTGTATGCATTCGATTTACACAATATCCCAGACCATGCTTGTCTTTTACATACGCATTTAATAGGAATGTTATTAATTCCCCTATATCGAACAGTCGTGCCTTTTTTGTTGTCGACTTTAATGTCATTCTGTTCCATGGATGCGCGTCAAGCGTTATCGTCTCGCGTATCCATAACCGCTTTATTAACGCTCTTTTTGTCGCGACATCTTGGACAGTGCTTCCTATCTTTGTACGCCGCAACATACGTCTGCGCTCTTTATCATAATAGTTACTTGCTATGTATGTACAGACCTCGCGCAAACTATCTGCACTCGTGTTCTTATTTAGTTTGCGTGAATATTCATCCCAATTTAACATATACACAGATGCCTGCACTTCATGCGGCAAATATGCAAATATGGTTCGTCTTATATCGTCACTTAGATGTATTACCGTTTCTATATCGAACTTTTCTATTTGTTTTTGGGTTATTACATGACCTTCGATTTTACGACGCTGTTTTTCTATTTTTTCCATGGATTGTTCATACTGTCGTGTCAAGATTTCCTTGCTCGTATCTAACCAATCCTCCAACTCCTCGGGATTATAATCACACTTTACTATTTCATCCTCCATATTTGGTATCACATGTTCCATTGTTTTTCTCAAAAGGAGTCGGTAATTTACCGCATAACTACTCAATTTAAAATTGTTCACTATATCAACTCCATACATCTCGTGCACATGCAATATTGGATCATACGCATATTCGTTACTCATCTTTGACAATACTGTCGGCATTTTTTATCGACACAGTTTCATATTTAAATAATCAATTTTTATCTTCTTCGATAATCTTGTATATTAATCACAAGATTATTGTTCGCTTCTATACACGTGTCGTTCAAGTTCAAATGAAACGTTGATGTACGTACATCATCATTTATCACTTAGTATTAGACTGACCTCCCAAAGGCTTAGTCTTTGACTGGAATCGGAGGGAGGCTTAGTCTTAGATCGTGTCCATCTGTATGGATTGTCGTTTGAAGGGACGACTACTGGACTAATGGATCGTAAAGTACTAGACGAACGATGTGTACTATATGCACACTGTTTACATGTTTGGAAATTTAGATTACGACTATCCTTATAATCGGACACGGATTTCAAATGAGCACACATCTCGGTCCAATTCATAGTATTGTAATTCTTATTGTTTGGACGCAGTTCTTTGGTTTCTCCTATGTATAATTCTTTATAACACTTTATACATATATTGTGTTTACACTCCTTTCTCTTTACCATTATGGGCCGTTGTCCACAGTTCGTACACAATTCTTTTCGCCCACCCAACATTACATTCCCACATATACATTTTATACATATTTTCATATTATTGATTTTTTGCGAAAAGGGTTCATCTATACTACATTGCATTTCACACATTCCACAATTTGTATATTCGGGCCAGACTGTTCCGATTGTCTTGTCCATTGTCTTGTCCATTGTCTTGTTATATTATTCTTTTATTATTTTATTCTTCACACAATATGCCGACGATTTCCTTTGTTAGATTTGTTATATTGTTTGCCAATATCCAGTCCAACATTATTGTTTCCTTCATATTTCGATTACTGCGCAATATATTGTTTATTATTGATCGATTGTACAGATTTTCGGGTTCGTTTATTATACTTTTTACATATCTTGCTGCATCTGTGTTATGATTTGCTATCTCGTCAAGTAAATCGCTTTTGTGGTTATCTATATGTAATGTACTTGTCGTTTGTATTGCTTGGTTTATTGATTGGGTGATTACTTCGTTTATTTCTTGATCTATATTGTTCTGATCTCTTACCATTTGGGTTATTATATAATAACGTTTCGTGTTTAATCTATTTTTTGTTATTGTTTTTGCAACGCAATTTATTGCGGAATGGTGTTAACTTTTTATTCAGAATATGATCGGATAATCTTTTGTATAGACTTTTTTTCGGAGACCAGACAATCTTTTGACCAGACTTTTTTCGGAGACCAGACAATCTTTTGACTCCATAGACCCGACACTCGTCCTTCGGACATCTTACCCGACAGTTCCGTTGATTTTTCCAGCGACCCGTACCCAACCGTTGCATTTGTGCATATATTAGATAACCAGAAATGAGTGGTGTTACCAGAAATGAGTTATATAACATAATAACGCATTCATGCATGTATCTCCGATAATCTTCTTGACAAAATTCCTTACCCCCAGGGGCGCAGCCCCCTCGCGGGATTCCTCTCTATATCCTTTTAATAAGTATTTAACGTATCTTACTCCCCCGTATAAATACGGGGTTCTCCGAAAAAGTGATGATAAAATACTAAGATAAATATGTATATGTATTTGTTTTGTCTAGATGTATGCACACAATACATCATCGTCAACATGTCCATTTAATGTACAGAATTTGTAATCTTTGTTAATGGATAGAATTTTGTCTTTAATTTGTTGCAAAAAATCAATGTTACCGTAGCTCTGTTCACCCCATGGAAAGGATTGCGTTATAATTCTTAAATCGTCAACTAATATGATATTATCTTTTCGCTCAATCGTGCCAATTGCATCAAGTTCCTCCATTAAAGGACATCTCTTTTTATAATTATGAATGTTATTATTATCAACATGTGCATCAAGAAAAAATAATGTCTTTTCATCAAACGTACTACCGCCGATATGGTTCTTCATATTTGTACTATCATCTAAAATTAAGTTGTATCTCCCTGTCTGGATTTCGTCATTAAATACACCAAGACCCATGTTTACCCAATCAGACCGTATTTCAATACAATATACTTTTTTAAATCCCGCCCTCAGTGCATATTTACTCGATACCTCCGACCGCGGATCCCATAGTCCCGTTTCAAAATAGTTAATACAATCATGTTTGACTCTTATTTCTTCCAAATCAAAACTAATAGGCATTATATTCATTATTACGTCACTTCTTTTTTATGTTTTATTTTATTATAAAAATAAATTATTTCATTATCTGAGAACATTTTAATCATTGATATCCAAAAGGTCGATTAACGGTTCATCCACCATTAACTGTCGTGTTAGTTGTTTGGTTAAATAATCAATGGTAAGTTGTGTCCCTCGCAATTTGCTTTCCATGTGTGTCATTATCTGTTGTTGTTGTTTTACCACTTCTTCTAACTTTATCTTTTCTACGTAATAATTCGCTTTGTTATTATTCAAATTCAATAACCATTTTTGATGACTCTTTGACTTTATATGTACATTGAATTTACTCGCATTTTCATATACCTTGTTCTTCCTCGCACCACATACACAATAAATTCCATTCACTATTTTTGGCATTGTGTCTATGTAAGTTCCCGTATCATCTACACTCGGTGTATATGTATCTGGTGTTAATGTTATATTCATTCTTTTAATATTATTATTACTTACTTATTAACATTTATTATATTTTATACATATAATGTTTTTCAGATAACATTACTACGGACTTTCCTTACGTCACCCATTGGACCGTGTTCTCCACTTTTTCTTAGA
>Ga0308007_10000136_pt1 | contig 31095 bp, 26 predicted proteins | sample Neamet71_FD_203152 | JGI IMG/M metagenome (GOLD analysis project Ga0308007, IMG submission 203152) | Marine microbial communities from water near the shore, Antarctic Ocean - #71 | ecosystem: Environmental > Aquatic > Marine > Unclassified | place: Southern Ocean | collected 2014-06-07
TCTTCCGTTTCCTGCTTTTGGGTAAAACGGTTCAATCAAGGATTCTAAGCGAGCCCACGGCATCAGCTCATCCATTCGAGTTAGGAAATTTTCTTTGCGTGTTTTACGACGTTTATTGTTGAATTCTCTGTCGGCAAAGGTAAGTTGATGTGACATGGGAATACTTGAAAGTTAAAAATGAATTGTCTCATGAGTGAGACTTATTCGCAGTTTCCTTAGACAACACTGATGTTGATATTCTTTCGCTCAACATTCAACAATACTAAGGTCGTATATCCTTAAGCAACCGTAGTTTTATACAAAGTACCTCACAAGCCTCTAAGCCATAAACTAAACGCCTATTTATCGCCTTAAGCAGCTGCTTCTCACTAAAAATTTGACATAACTATTTCCTGTTCAAGCACCAATGATGATGTGGACAGTTTTTATATATTGACTAGACTTAATGGCTAGACTCAATAATTAAAAATATTAACGTATTGTCTGATAAGGGAAGAATAATGAAATGGAGCTTTATCCAACCAGCAGCAAATAGGTGGAGTCTTTTCGCATTTATATTAGGCCTCACTATAACGATTGCTATTGCCTTTTATCTTGATAATAAAGCTCCGATTAGTCTATTCGGTTTTACTATTAGTTTGCTTTTGGCTGGCTTAGTCGCAGTAGTTATCACCAATAAAAAGTATCGACTTGATCTTATTACTCATCAAGCAAAAGCTCACACCAAAGCATCAACTAACAGTAATCTTCTATTAAATAATGTACTAAGTGCCGCTTCAGACGTGAATATTATTGCAACAAACACAGACGGCATTATTACCTTATTCAATTCTGGTGCAGAACGTATGTTGGGGTATCAAGCAGAAGACGTTATAGGTCAATCCTCTACCATTATTTTCTATTTACCAGAAGAAATCAGAGCACGGGCGTTTGAGCTTTCTCAGATATATGGACACCCTGTCGATGGTTTTTGCACCTTCACTTTAAAGCCAGACTTAGATGGATCAGAAAAGCGAGAATGGACACTTCTTCATAAAAACGGCTCACAGATCCCTGTGTCACTAACCATGACCAAAATGCTAGACGACAACCAACAGCCAATTGGCTATCTAGGCATTGCCACTAATATGACTGCGCAGCAGCAGTTTAATACCAAGTTGGTGACCACTAAAGAACAGCTCCTATTGGCCGCTGACGTTGCAAAATTAGGAATATGGAGTTGGAATTTAGAAGACGACTCTCTCGAATGGAATGACAAGATGTTCGAGCTATATGATCAACCTCTCAATCTTAAACATGAAGGGTTATATTATCGTCATTGGTTTGAGCGTATTTACCCTGACGACGCTCAAGAAACAACCCGGTTATTACAAAACGCCATCCATACTCAAAGTAAATACAATCCTATTTTTCGCATCGTCTTACCAAATGGCAAACTACGTTATATAGAATCTAATGCTTATGTGGAAAAAAACAATAAAGGCACGCCAGTCAAAGTAACGGGTATTAATCGAGATGTCACCTCAGAAAAAGAACTAGAACCTCAATTACTCCATACCAAAGAGCAAGCAGATGCCATCAGTAGAGCCAAAACAACATTTCTTGCGAATATTAGTCATGAAATCCGTACGCCAATGAATGCCGTTTTAGGTATGTTGCAACTTCTACAGAAAACCGAACTTAATTCAAGACAAAACGAATACATTTATAAGGCCAACATAGCGGCTCAATCTTTATTGAACCTTCTCAGCGATATTTTAGATTATTCAAAAATTGAAGCCAATAAACTCGAATTAGATCCTCACTCTTTTGATTTAGAAGAATTATTGCAAGAACTAGCCATAATTTTATCTGGCAATTATGGCGAAAGTAATGTGGATCTTATGTTTGATCTAGATACAAGTATTCCTTTATATCTAGTGGGTGATCGAATGCGTTTATTGCAAGTGTTAATCAATTTAACCAGTAATGCACTCAAGTTTACCTTACAAGGTCATGTTCTTGTGGCCATTAAAAAACAACACCATACAGCCCATAAGATTGCTATCCACATTGAGGTTTCTGATACCGGCATCGGTATTAGTGATGAGCAGCAAAAAAATGTTTTTGAGGGGTTTAACCAAGCAGAAACCTCAACGACTAGACGATTTGGTGGTTCTGGGCTTGGACTAGCAATTAGCAAACGTCTAGTAACGCTAATGGGGGGGGAGTTGTATTTATCTAGTAAAGTAAATAAAGGCAGTTGCTTTTGGTTTGATTTAACACTCGATATCGCCAAGCGCGATGCTCTACACGCCATCACGCCACCCAAAACAAACCAACCACTCAACATCTTAATCATTGATAATAACCTTGTGGCACAAGACATCTTAGTTCGTTCTTTGTCAGCATTGGGATGGCAAGCCATTGTCGCACATTCTGAGCAAGAGGCCTTTAATGAAATCAACCGAGCCATAATAGAAAAAACGCCATTTGATATGGTGATATTAAATTGGCAAGCCTATGAGTTAGAAAATTTAGGCTTAATTGATAATTTGGCAAAAACCCAAGCACTTAGCCAGTTCCCTGTCATTGTTATGACCACCGCTTTTGAACACGAACAATTAATAAAACTCACTCAAGAACACGCTTTTATATATTTTTTAACCAAACCTGTTACTCCAAAGCAATTACGACAGTCTATTACACAGGCGTTATCTATAAAAAAAACGCCGCCTATAAATACCTCTCAGTTTATTCAGACACAACCAAGACTGAACGGCATTAAAATATTACTCATTGAAGATAACGTCACTAACCAGCAAGTTGTCGTTGAACTACTCTCATTTGAAGGGGCTTTAACCACAGTTGCAGATGGCGGTTTAGACGGTATAAACCTAGTGTTATACGGCACACAGTCATTTGATATTGTACTGATGGATGTACAGATGCCAGACGTCGATGGTCTAGAAGCCACTCGGCAAATTCGTACAAATAAACACTTTGCGGAATTGCCAATTATTGCCATGACAGCAAATGTTTCTACTACAGATAAAGAGATTTGCCTATCGGCCGGCATGAACGCCCATATAGGTAAACCATTTGATTTAGATATTATGGTTAATACCATTCTTAGATTTACGGAAAGACAGGCCGATCTATTTAAAGTTACTAATGCATTAACACCTCGAGACATCATCAGTCTCACCGCTCACAACATAGAGCGAGGTAATAGCTTAATTGAATCGACTACTTCCATTCTAAAGCGGTTTGGTGGTAATACGGCATTATATAAAAACTTGTTACAAGGGTTTGAACACAACTCACTACAGTTGTTTAAAACGCTACTAAAACATATTAAAAATCAAGATCAGCAGCAGGTTTTAAACTGTTTGCACTCACTAAAAGGCGCTTCTGGTACCATTGGCGCACGTCAATTTTTCGACACTATTGCCAAAATAGAGAACTCATGCAAATTCAATAATATGGACACACAATCTAACGATATTATTAGCTTAGATTTTGTCGATATAGATGCTTTACGTCACCTTCTCGCTCAAGAAGTAGCCGCATTAAGAGCCACAATAAACGCTAAAGAAAGTGAAAGTATCGGCCAACAAGTAGCGATTAACGAACAGACAGATACGCTAAAACAACAACTAGACAAACTTGCAGATTTACTCAAAGCAGGCAATTTAAGAGCCATAGATTATACTAAAAATCTAATCATTATTGATCCTTTGGATAAACAGCTCGTAAACCAAGTAACCAATCTGGCCACTCTTATTTATGAATTGAAATTTGAAGACGCTTTAACATTACTAGAGAAAATAAGGTATGAATTATGACTCACAGCCATATATTAAAATTATTTCCATACCCTGCCACACCTTTACGTATTTTAGTTGTTGATGATCAAGCTATTAATGTCCACGCTATCAATGAGATATTTAAGGATGATTATGAAGTTCTCATGGCAACAGATGGTCTCCAAGCGATCAAAATATGTAATAGCCAATACCCTGATCTGGTGCTCTTAGATGTCATCATGCCTGAAATGAGCGGCCATGAAGTATGTTTGCAAATCACGAACAACCCTGCAACAGAACATATTCCTATTATATTTGTTACTTCACAAGATCAAGATATTGACGAATCTTTTGCCTTTGAGATAGGCGCGGTTGATTTTATTACGAAACCTATTAATCCAGTAACGGTTCAAGCTAGAGTAAAAACACATCTCGCCCTTAAGTTACAAAATGATTTTTTACGCTCTATAGCGCATATTGACGGTCTTACCGGTGTCTTTAATCGTCGTCGATTTGATGAAGATTTAGAGCTAAGTTGGAAGCAATGCCTAAGAGAACAACAACCGTTGAGTCTCATTCTTATCGATTTAGATCAATTCAAACGTTTTAATGATCATTACGGTCATGTTGCTGGTGACGCCTGCTTAAGATCTATTGCACAAGCGCTAAAAGAGATGCCTCACCGGCCTCGTGATTTATTTGCACGCTATGGAGGCGAAGAGTTTGGCTACATTCTACCCAATACACCTTACTCAGGCGCGCTACATTGCGCGAATCGCATCTTAGAAATCACTCATGCTCTTCAAATAGAACATCTAGAGTCAGATGCCAGCGATATCATGACTATTAGCATGGGAGTGGCAACCATTCAGCCAACAAAAGAGCTATCTCCTACCTACTTTATTGAACAAACAGATAAGGCTCTCTATCAAGCAAAAGAGAACGGTCGTGACCAGTTTGTTAGCATTGATCTGAACAATACCAACACCACAACATAGATTGACTGAACAAATAATACAGAGTGTTCAGTGTCACTGCGTTCTGGCCAAGTTGATGTTTGTGATACCATACGAAAAAAAGAGGCTAGTCGCCTTTTTACTGTATTTACAATCACTGTAAGAGATGTCAATGACTCAAAGTAAAGGTAATTTGTTTATGCTTTCTGCCCCATCTGGTGCAGGAAAATCCTCTTTGTATAAAGCCTTGCTCAACCAAGATGATCATGTGCGTCTTTCTATTTCTCACACCACTCGACAACCTCGTAAAGGCGAAGAGCATGGACGGGAATATCACTTCATTAATGAAAATGATTTTCTTGCCATGATTAATAATGACGATTTTTTTGAATACGCTGAGGTGTTTGAAAATTATTATGGCACCTCCAAAAAAGGCATCATGGATATAGTCAATCAAGGGTTAGATGTGATCCTAGAAATTGATTGGCAAGGTGCTCGTCAGATTCGAAAGATTTACCCTGATGCACTCAGTATTTTCATTCTCCCACCCTCCACACAAGAACTCGAAGCTCGATTACGCAATAGAAATACCGACAATGAAGAGGTGATTCTACGACGTATGTCAAAGGCTGTTAGCGAAATGTTGCATTACAACGAATACGATTTTATTCTGATAAATGATGATTTTGACACTGCTTTAATGAAGCTACAGGCTATTTTTCATGCTATGCGTACAAAAAGAACCAATATAGAGAAAAAACATGCTGATCTGATCAATGATCTCTTGTCATTGTAAGAGGCAGTTAAGTAGAATTAGAGTATTCGTGAATTAAAAAGAGAAAGAGATCATTATGGCTCGAGTTACTGTAGAAGATTGTTTAGAAAATGTAGATAACCGTTTCGAACTTGTTATGGTTGCTTCAAAACGTGCTCGTCAATTAGCAACGGGTGGAAAAGAACCTAAAGTTGATGTTGAAGCTGATAAATTTACGGTTGTTGCCCTTCGTGAAATTGCTGCAAATGTTATTAATGCAGGCAATGTTGACCTACAAGATCAGCCAATACACGAGTTTTAAATGCTATGATATCGCTCAATTCATCCACTGTTACCTTACGGCTGAGGTGAGCGATGTATACCATAGAAGAACTTGCAGTTACCCTCAAACAATACCTACCCTATGAGCAAGTTGCTCAAGTCAAACGAGCGTATTACTACGCAGAACAAGCTCATGACGGTCAACGTCGAAAAAGCGGTGAGCACTACGTAAGTCACCCTCTTGCAGTCGCTAAAATTTTAGCGGGCCTACGTATGGATGCAGAAGGGATAGTAGCCGCCCTCTTACATGATGTTATCGAAGATACAGGCATTAGCCGCAAAGCCTTAATGGAACAATTTGGAGAAGGTGTTGCTGCACTGGTTGATGGCGTGAGCAAGCTAACCCACCTTGAGTTCAATAACCAACTAGAAAAACAAGCTCATAACTTCCAAAAGATGGCAATGGCCATGGCAGATGACATTCGTGTCATTATGGTCAAACTTGCTGACCGCCTACACAATATGCGCACTCTAGATTCCATGCCGGCTCATAAAAAACGCCGCATTGCCCGTGAAACTCTAGACATCTATGCGCCTATAGCCAATCGTTTAGGCATGTATACGGTACGAATAGATTTAGAATCTCTCGCTTTTCAAGCCTATTACCCTATGCGAGCACGCATGTTAGACCGTGCCATCAGCAAGAAGTATGGCCAACGTTCTGTCGACACACTCAAACTCGAAGATTATATTCGTGCCGAATTAGCGGCTGATTATATCGAAGCCGAAATTAGCATTAGAGAAAAACACATCTATAGCATTTATCAAAAAATGCAGATGAAACGCCGCTCTCTAGGTGAAATTATGGATGTGTTGGGCATACGAATTGTGACGGATAAACACGATTCTTGTTACCGAATTCTGGGTGTTATCCATTCTTTATTTAAACCGGTTGAAGGTCGTTTCAAAGATTATATTGCTGTCCCTAAATCCAACGGTTACCAATCACTGCATACAACGGTAGTAGGAGATAAAGGTTTACCGATGGAAGTGCAAATTCGCACTACCGATATGGAAACAGTTGCAGATAACGGTATCGCGGCACATTGGTCTTACAAAGCCTCCAACAAAAAAGAAAGCTCGAACAGTCATACCAAAAACAACCATACTAAAAACAGCCACGACAGAGCCACAAAATGGGTGAAAAGTTTGCTGGAAATACAGCAAAAAGCCGGTAACGCTCTTGAGTTTGTAGACAATGTAAAAAGCGATTTATTTCCTGATGAGGTCTATGTATTCACGCCAAACGGCGGCATTATTGAGTTACCTTCTGGTGCAACTCCCGTTGACTTTGCCTATGGCGTACACACTGAAATTGGCAATACCTGTATATCATGTCGAATCAATCGACGATTAGCGCCATTAAGCACTCAATTAGAAAGTGGGCAGACGGTTGACATTATTACCGCAAAAAATGCACAACCCAATGTTGCTTGGTTGAGCTTTGCGATTACAGGTAAAGCCCGAACAAATATTCGTCATTATCTCAAAGATAAGCAAAAAGAAAACGCCATTTCTATTGGTAACCGCTTACTAAACCGTTCATTGAATGCCTTTAAAATAAACATTGATAGCCTATCAGAAGAACAAATAAATCAGGTATTAGTCCATTACCAACTTAATTCTATGAGCGATTTATTAGAGTCTATTGGCAAAGGCCGACATGTTGGTTATTTAGTCGCTCGTCAACTGTTCCCTAATTATGATGAAGAAGAACTAATAACCCCTAAATCATTCAAACTGAATGGTTCTGAAGGCATGTTAATCTCATATGCAAAGTGTTGTGCCCCTATACCCGGCGACCCAATTATTGGCTATGTACAAGTTGATAAAGGCATCGTCATTCACCATAAAAACTGTTCAAACATTCAAGATAATTTAACGCAGCCAGAGCATTATATTCACATGTCTTGGAGCAAAGAAATCCAAGAAGAATTAAGCATTAGCCTTATTGTTAGTTATATTAATGAGCGAGGTGCGGTAGCAAAAATAGCCAGTTCAATTAGCGACTCGGACTATCAAGTATCCAACTTGGACATTATTGAACGTGGGAGAGTCAGTCGACTTCGACTCAATATTACCATCTCTAGTCGTTTAGGGCTGGCTGATGCCATGCGTAGAATTAAAGCAGTACGCTGTGTTGAAAAAGTCACGCGCGAGACCGTCGTTTCTCGCTAGTTATGCCTTAAAATAGTAATAAAAAAGCGAGGAAATACCAATGACAAAAAAAATTATTCATACCTCTAATGCACCTCAAGCGATAGGTCCTTACTCACAAGCAGTCCGTGCTGGTAACACGGTGTATCTATCCGGCCAGATCCCTTTAGACCCAACAACAATGGAAGTCGTTAGTGGTGGCATTAGCGAGCAAACTACACAAGTATTTAAAAACTTACAGGCGGTCTGTGAAGCGGCCGGTGGTTCGTTAAAAGATATTGTTAAACTCAATGTTTTTATGCCTGATTTAAATAACTTTGCGGCCGTTAATGACGTCATGATGGCATTTTTTACGACACCTTATCCTGCGCGCGCAGCGGTAGGTGTAAAAGCACTGCCTAAAAATGTCGATATCGAGATTGAAGGTATTATGGTGTTAGAAGATTAATACACGGCTGTTTTCAGTAGGGTAAAGCATAGAATTTTTATCATGTTTTATCCTTCGGTTAACGACACTAAAAATAAAAACGGGGCCAACGTCTAAATAGACCCAAGCCTCATTAATTCTCTAGCATTCATCACACTTCCTTACCCTTGCGTTTAATCCCTAAGATAATCATTTGAGTCATTTCTATACAAGGGTCAAAAAAGTCATATCACACACGTTGTATTCGAGCCAGCAACGACAAAAAAACCATCGAAGTGATGTACTCCGATGGTTTTTTCTGCTTTTCTAAAACGACAACCTTAGCTCTTTTAAAATAGTAATTCTAAAAGTTGCTCTGGATTGCAGTTGAATAACTAATAAGCAGCGTCTTGGAAATAATAATCCGCTGCGTTCTCTTGAGTTACTAAGTCAGCCCCTAAAATAACGCGTGAAGGAGTGTGATAAAGATAACCAAGCTGTTCTTTTTTAACACCGTGTACTGCCAATGCAATACCAGATGCAATCATAGAAGGGCTATAAGTCACTGTCGCCCGAACCAACTTATTACCACTTTGGATAAGTTCGATAATATCTTTCGAACCAGCGCCACCCAGAACCGTTTTAATATCTGTTCTGCCGGACTCTTCAATCGCTTTTAGAACCCCCTTTAACATGTCATCATCTTGGCACCAGACTGCATCAATTTTTGGGTGTTTTTGTAAAAAGTTTTCCATGACAGCAAGCGCTTTTTGCGTTGACCAATCACCTGGCTGAGAATCTAATATTTTAATACCTGGGTTGGCTGCCATCACTTCATTAAACGCATCTACACGTTGCTTGTTAATCGGTATCTGCAAACCTTCGATTACAACAATATCACCCTTGCCAGACATTTCATTCGCTAGCCATTTACCACTGACTCGACCTAAGCCTGCGTTATCACCCGCAATAAAAACATCTTGCGTAGGCTTAGCTAACTCGCGATCTACGACCACAGTATAAATATTTTCTTTATACGCTTCTTCAATGATTTTTTGTAAGGTAGCAGGGTTATGAGGAAGAATAACAAGCGCATCTAGACCTCTTATCATCAAGTCTTCAACATCCCCTACTTGCTTAGAGCCTGAACTTGCGGCAACCACATAAAACTCAATGTCTTTTTCTTTTGCTTCTAACTCTTTTACCGCTTTATTTGCCCACCAAAGTAACCCTGCTGTCCAGCCATGATCAGCTGCAGGCACGCTTACTCCAATTTTATATTTCGCGGCATGACTCACACCAACAAAAGCAAATAACATGGTAAATATCGTTATTACCTTCATGATCTTATTTTTATACTTCATGAAATGTTCTCCGTCTTACACATTATTAAAAAGAGCATTACCTAAGCTTTGCTCAGCTTCCTGTTCTTTTTCAATTTTTTGAAAAAGAACAAAGTTCGTCATTAATTAAACGTTTTTGTAGATTTCCTGGCCTTTTCATCGGTCACCTTTAAATTGCACAAGAACAGCAATTAAAATCACCAGCCCTTTCACCATACCTTGCAGGTAAGGAGAAACACCCGTTAAGTTAAGCATGTTATTAATAATGCCCAGAATGATAGCGCCTATTACTGTGCCCCAAATGGTGCCCTTACCGCCAGAAAGCGCAGTCCCACCAATCACAACAGCGGCAATAGCATCTAGCTCATAAAATAAACCCGCATCGCCGGGGCTAACTGAATTCAAACGAGACGCAAGTAATACCGCCGCAATACCAACGGAAACCCCTGCAATTAAGAAAGTAAGAAAATACACCCAACGAACTTTAATGGCAGAATACGAGGCTACTTTTGAGTTAGAACCAACGGCACACACATGACGGCCAAACGCGCTGTGCTTTAATAAGATATGGAACACAATAGCAAGCAATAAAAAGATCCACACAGGAAAAGGAATACCCCAGAAGTAACCGCCGCCGACTTCAGAGAATTGTTGATTATCTGACACCATTTCACCCGCATCACTAATGTAGAGCGTCATGGACCGGAAAATAGACATGGTCGCTAAGGTTGCAATAAAGGAAGCGACTTTACCTCGTGTAATAATAAGGCCATTAATAGCGCCAAATGTAGCGCCTAAAACAACGGCACACGACATAGCCATCGCAACCGCCCACCAGCCATCGCCTACACCATTAATAATCATAATGGTTAGTACACCAACTAAGGCGACCATGGAGCCAACAGACAAGTCTATGCCGCCTGCAATAATGACGAACGTCATACCCAGCGCAATGATTCCAGTGTAGGACACTTGCCTTAGTACATTGGTAATATTACGCTGCATTAAGAAATGTTCACTGACAATAGAGGAAAATAGAATAAGTAGAATTAAGGCAATTAATGGCGCATAGGTAGTAATATTAATGCGCTGCATTCGTGTGATCAGGAGTGATAATTGGAGCATTACATGGTCCTCTTTTTTATTCTTATTAAGTGTTTTAGCTTGTGTTATTTAACATTTACGCCATTTTTTTAAGGCCTGCTGCGTAAAACATAATTTCTTGTTCGTTAATAGCTTCGCCTGTTAATTCACCCATGATTCTTCCTGAGCGCATCACGATGACTCTATTCGACACGCCCATTATTTCTTCCAGCTCAGAAGAAATAACAATGATGGAGACACCTTGTTCAGTAAGAGAGCGGATAAAGTGATAGATTTCTTTTTTTGTATTGACGTCAATGCCGCGGGTTGGCTCGTCTAAAATAAGAATATTAGGCTGGGTATCCATCCATTTAGAAAGGTACACTTTTTGCTGATTACCACCACTAAGATTCGCTAAATGGGAATGCAATGAGGCCGCTTTAATATCAAAGCGATCTACATATTCACGCGCGGCGGCTTCCTCTTTTTTGCCATTGATCAACCCTTTTGCATAGGCGGCTAAAGAAATTAGCGTGATGTTTTTAGGAATATCAAAGTTCATAATCAGCCCTTTACCCTGGCGATCTTCCGACAAGTAAGCCAAATTCCACACCACGGCATCAGCAATAGAGTTGATTTCAACATGTTGGCCGTTAATAGCTATTTCTCCTGAATCCTTTTTACGCAACCCCATTACCGCTTCTGCGGTTTCGGTACGTCCTGCACCAATTAAGCCGGCAAAGCCCAGTACTTCTCCTTTTTTCAATTCAAAATTAATATCGTGCAATACACCTTTGATAGTCAAGTTACTTACTTTAAGCACGGTGTCATTACCCGGTGCGGTAAGGGCTGGGTAGATTTGATTTAACTCTCGACCGACCATTTTACGAGCCATATCTTCTTCATTGATCTCTGTCACGTCGTCGACACTCACTAAATGACCATCTCGCAGAATAGCCAACCGATCACACAGCTGCTTTACTTCTTTTAACTTATGAGAAATAAAAACAATGGTGACGCCACGCTCCTTCAATTTAGCAACCAAAGAAAAAAAGACATCTACTTCGTAATCAGTCAATACTGTTGTAGGTTCATCCATAATAAGAATGCGCGAGTCATTCACCAGTGCTTTGGCAATTTCCACCATCTGCTTCTCTGCGACGCTCAGATTTTCAACTAATGCATCAGGACTCAAGTTGGTTTCAAGCTCTTTCAGTAGCTCATTTGCTCGTGCCCTCATGGCAGACTTATTTAAAAGAAAAGTCTTTTTAAGCTCATTACCCAAGAAGATATTTTCATACACATTCAGACTATTAATTAAATTAAACTCTTGCGGAATCATGGCGATTCCTAGCTCTTTAGCGTCCGATGTAGACTGAATATCTACCTCTTTACCGTCTATTTTGATACTGCCTTGCGTTTTGGTATAGATACCACTAATTATTTTCAACAGCGTCGATTTACCAGCGCCGTTTTCACCCAGAATCCCCAATACTTCACCCGTAAAAATATCTAAGGTGATGTCATGAAGTACGCGAACGCCAGAGAACTCTTTTACAATGCTGTGAACTTGCATAACAGGTGTATTCATTTCGTTACCTCTCACTATTCGCTCTAGAACTTACCTCTCAACACTTCCCTCTCGCGTCCTAGCCATCATTCTAATCGCTTCATTCAGTTTCAAGAACTTGCCATACACTGTTATTTTGCGATGAAGCAAGTACAGCAGTAATAAATTTCATGCCATCAACTCCATCGTCAATACTAGGAATAATTCCCTGTACAGAGCGAACACTGGCGCCTTGCTCAATCGCATGAATAGCCTGAGCAATATCAAGATAAAGATTAGCAAAGCCTTCTAAGTAACCTTCTGGATGCCCTGCGGGAATACGTGAAACACGATTAGCCACTTCTGACATACCATGACCTGCTCGAGTTAACCTTTGAGTCGGTTCGCCAAGCACTGAAAGCCAAAGTTCATTCGGTGATTCTTGAGCCCATTCAATACCCGCTTTTTCACCATACACACGTATTTTCAAACCATTTTCATTACCGGGTGCTACTTGGCTCGACCACAACATGCCTTTTGCTCCACCATTAAATCGCAACATGGTGTGGACGTTGTCATCTAATCGACGACCAGCAACAAACGCGGTTAAATCGGCCGACACTTGTTCTACTTTTTGTCCAGATACAAAACAAGCCAGATTAAAGGCATGAGTACCAATATCACCCAGACATCCAGCCATGCCAGATTTTTCAGGATCTGTACGCCATTGAGCTTGTTTGTTGTCTGTTTCTTCGGTTTTATCTGTCAGCCAGTCTTGGGCATATTCGGCTTGAATAACACGCAATTTGCCCAACACACCGGTATCTACTAGATGCTTAGCATGACGTACTAATGGGTAACCTGTGTAGTTATGGGTAAGGGCAAAAAAAGCGCCTGATTGCTCAACCAATTTTTTTAGTTGCAGCGCTTCATCTAACGTTTTGGTCACAGGTTTATCGCAAATGACATGAATGCCTTGCTCTAAAAAAGCTTTTGCAACAGGAAAATGCATATGATTAGGCGTTACAATAATAACGGCTTGTATACCATCGATACGCGCCTTTTCCTGTTCTGCCATAATCGAAAATGAGGCATAGGTGCGACTTTCATCTATTCCTAACGCAAGGCCTGAGGTTCGAGAACGTTCAGCATCAGACGATAAAGCCCCCGCCACCAGCTCAAAGCAATCATCAATCCGAGATGCAATGCGGTGAACAGCGCCAATAAATGCGCCTTCACCACCGCCAACCATTCCTATTCGAATACGTTTATGTATCATCATTGACCCCTTCTACTTCAAGCCAAGAATTCGGCGGTTCATTACGTTATCAGCGCCGCTACTGGCAAAATCATCGAACGCCCGTTCAGTAATACGAATGAGATGTTCATTCACAAATTTCACCCCTTCTTCTGCGCCGGCTTCTGGGTGCTTCATACAGCATTCCCATTCAATCACCGCCCAGCCATCGAAGTTGTATTGAGTCAATTTAGAGAAAATACCTTTAAAATCAACTTGCCCATCACCCAATGAACGAAAACGGCCTGCTCGATCAATCCAGCTTTGATAACCACCATAAACACCTTGGCGTCCTGTTGAATTAAACTCAGCGTCTTTGACGTGGAACATCTTGATACGCTCGTGATAAATGTCGATGAATTCGAGGTAGTCGAGTTGTTGTAAAACAAAATGAGAAGGATCGAAAAGAATATTTGCGCGAGGGTGATGATTTGTAGCCTCTAAAAAGAGATCAAAGGTTACGCCGTCATGTAAATCTTCTCCGGGGTGGATTTCGTAACAGACATTGACGCCACAACGGTCAAATTCATCCAGAATAGGTAGCCAGCGTTTAGCTAATTCTTTAAAACCCGTTTCAACCAAACCAACAGGACGTTGCGGCCAAGGGTACAAATAGGGCCACAATAAAGCGCCAGAAAAAGAGACATGATTAGTAAGGCCTAAGTTTTTAGACGCTTGCGCCGCTTTAAATAATTGATCTACCGCCCACTTTTGGCGAGCTTCTGGATTGCCTTTTACATGATCTGGGGCAAAACCATCAAACATATCATCATACGCTGGATGAACAGCAACCAATTGACCTTGTAGGTGAGTCGATAACTCGGTAACGACCATGCCACTTTTTCTAAGTGTTTCTTGAATCCAAGCACAATAATCCATATCAGTGGCAGCGCGTTCTAGATCAAATAAACGTTTATCCCACGTTGGGATCTGTACTCCTTTAAACCCAATACTGGATGCCCACTGGACAATGTTTTCAAAGGAGTTGAATGGCGCTTCATCGCCCGCAAATTGGGCAAGAAATAACGCTGGACCTTGTAACGCTTTCATAGCAATCACCTCATTATTATTTTTATTAAAATCGGTTTTATTTCAAACTTTCCCTGTTTTAGTTTTTTATTAGTTCAGTCTTATATAATTATTTCATTCTCTCTTCACAAGGTACGCACCTCATAAATAACGTTAAATAATCCATAATTAAAAATGTTAATGCGATTATTTTAGTTACTTTAACTGAGTGCGATTATTTTATTTCTCTTTGCAAGGTACGTACCTCATCAGTGATTCAGCATAACCCATACTATAACTAGAATATAAAAAGCGGAAGCCCAGTTTACATAACCGCTGGTTAGAAAGCCTCTTACCTGAAATGGGTATAAACGCTGAAGCGGATTCATTTATAGGCAAGTTAGACGCTACGCCCAATGAGGTTGCAATCCACAGTTTCACCTCCCATAGGCTAACGGGAACACTATCGGTAGCAATGTAAATTGACTCTAATGTCTGCCCTTGATGATGAGCATTCGCCAAAAACGCCAAGACGCGAATACAATCATCTCTATGGATTCTATTAGTCCATCTGTTAGCTGGCCATTCTTCTTGTTGTTGGGCTTGTTCAATCAAACGAAGGCGATTTCCTCCGTAAATACCAGAAAATCGAATGCTAGTAGTTGGTAAGCGCTCACTTAGCCCTATCTCTACTGCTAGCAGTACTTTTGCAGTAGCTGAGTTAGGCAACGCTGGCTGTTGTTCAGTTAAGAGTTCGCCATTGTTCTGCCCGTAAACACTGGTGCTGGAGACAAAAAAGATTTTAGGTTGCACTGTTGATGCGTGATAACGATCTATCAGACGTTGTGCGGTAAAAAGGTAGGCTTGTTGATAATCTTCTTCTGAACGAGTACGCGGAGTCATAATCAAAAAGATCATATCTGCATCAGGTAAGTGTTCATTTTTTAGCGTTAATACATCGCCTGTAATTCCCGTTACTTTGTCGGGAAATTCAGTTCCTGTACGGCGTATTGCAGTAACAATATGCCCAGCTGAAACAAGTTCTTTTGCTAAGCCTGACCCTAAATTTCCACATCCAACAACTAGCACTTTCGCCATGAATATAAACCTGCTTTCTTAGAGAGCTAAAAAGTATACTTTATCAAAATATACTTTATCATAGTTATTAACAATGGTTATTTATCTCTAGCAGATCAACAACGAGCTACTCTACATGACTCTTACCGAACTTAAATACATCATTATGTTAGCAAAAGAACAGCATTTTGGGCGTGCAGCAGACGCTTGCAATGTCTCTCAGCCCACTCTTAGTGTTGCTATCAAAAAGCTTGAGGCGGAGTTGGGAATTGCTATTTTTGAGAGAAGTAAAAGTTCAGTTTATATCACTCCTATTGGTGGCCAAATTATTGAACAGGCCAAAAAAGTAATTGATCAGGCCAATACAATAAAAGAGTTGGCTTCATCAGGAAAAAGCCAATTAAACAGCCCTATCAAGATAGGCGCTATCTACACAATAGCACCTTACTTATTCCCTAATATGATTCCATATCTGCACAAGTCGACTTCTGATATGCCTTTAATCATTGAGGAAAACTTAACCGACGTATTACGCCCTAAATTACGTAATGGAGAGTTAGATGCCATTATTATTGCCTTGCCTTTCCATGAAACAGACGTGGTAACCCAGCCCATTTATGAAGAAGAATTTGTGGTGTTAATGCCAAAAGATCATGCTTGGAGCAAGCTTAGCCACATAAAAACCAGCCAACTCAGTACCGATAACTTATTAATACTGGGTAAAGGGCATTGCTTTAGCGATCAGATAACTGAGGCCTGCCCTATTTTGAGTGATAGTGAGTACAGCACGACAAAAACAGTGGTGAATGGCAGCTCCCTAGAAACCATACGCTATATGGTATCCTCTGGATTAGGTGTTACTGTTTTACCTAAATCAGCTACTCGTAACATAGATGCTAACTTGCTAGAAATTAGGCCTTTTGCTGACCCTGCGCCAAAACGAACGGTTGCATTAGCATGGCGAGCAAGCTTCCCTCGCCCCAAAGCGATCGAGGCACTAAGCCAGGCTATTCGCAGTGCGCACACACAATTTTCAACGTAGACAAGGATGTTAACGGTGGCTGTTTTTGCTATAGCTCTTTTAATTATATTCCTTAATGACAGCGCTTTTAACAATGGTATTTTCATTACGCTAAAGGGAGTTAAGTCGTAACATGGATAATCTTAGTACTGTCTCTGTCACCGAGTTAAAAGGCGTCGGTGCTGCATTAGCTGAAAAACTACATAAGCTGCATATCGAAACCTTACAAGATTTACTCTTTCATTTACCTATTCGCTACCAAGATAGAACTCGAGTACTGCCAATAGGACGACTAAATTTTGGTGATGAAGCGGTTGTCGAAGGCCATGTCATTAGCTGCGATGTACAAATGGGTAAACGACGTAGTCTCGTTTGCCGTATACGAGATGATTCTGGGTCTCTTTGCCTACGTTTCTTTCATTTTAATGCTAGTCAGAGAAAACAACTTGAGCCGGGTAAACAAGTACGGTGTTTTGGCGAAGTAAGACGCGGTAGTACTGGTTTTGAAATGTATCACCCAGAATATCAACTTGTGAGTGAAGAATGGCAAGCACAAGACGATTTATTAACACCTATATACCCTTTAACAGAAGGGTTAACACAAAATAAAATCCGCCAGTTATGCGAACAAACCCTAGCATATTTATCACCTTATAATTTACAAGAATGGTTGCCAGATACCATTCTTCAGGAGTTCAAATTACCGTCTCTTTACGAGGCGGTTTTGTATTTACACAAACCGCCTAATAGCGCCAACATTGACGAACTCCGAACGGGGTCAAATCCAGCCCAATACCGCCTTGTCTTTGAAGAGCTTCTCGCTCACCAACTCAGCTTAATCGGTAAAAAGTTCAAAGCAAAACAAGATATTGCAATCGCTATACCTAATGCTGGCCCACTTTATAAAAGCCTATTAGGTTCATTGCCTTTTTCACCCACTAATGCGCAGTTGAGAGTCAGTGACGAAATACTTCATGACTTACAGCAAGGCCACCCTATGATGCGTCTCGTACAAGGCGATGTTGGTTCCGGAAAAACACTGGTAGCCGCAATGGCAACAGCCGCTGTTATTAACCAAGGCTTTCAAGTTGCGATTATGGCGCCCACAGAGATTTTAGCAGAACAACATTATCTTAATTTTACCGCATGGTTTGCACCGCTTGGTGTTGAAGTCGCGTGGATGATAGGTAAATTAAAAGGCAAAGCCCGCGAGAGTGAATTAGATAAAATAACTTCTGGCGCAGCCTCTATTGTTGTGGGTACTCATGCTTTGTTTCAAGACAGTGTCCACTTTCATAATTTGGCGCTCGCTATTATCGATGAACAACATCGATTTGGCGTACATCAACGGATGGCATTAAGAGAAAAAGGGATTAACGGTATGTTACAACCTCATCAATTAATTATGACAGCCACTCCTATTCCCAGAACATTAGCCATGTCTGCTTATGCCGATTTAGATTGCTCTATTATTGATGAACTGCCTCCTGGGCGCACGCCCGTCACAACAATAGTCGTCTCTGATCAAAGGCGCGAGGAAGTGATCTCTAGAGTTAAAGTCGCGTGTGAATCAAATCAACAAGCATATTGGGTGTGTACATTAATAGAAGAGTCTGAAGCACTGCAATGCCAAGCCGCTGAAGACACGGCCATTATGCTACAAGAACAATTAACAGCGTTAAAAATAGGCTTAATTCATGGACGTTTAAAAGCCCAAGAAAAAGCCGACATTATGGCGAGTTTTAAAAAGGGCGACATTCAGTTATTAGTTGCTACGACAGTGATAGAAGTCGGTGTCGATGTACCTAATGCAAGTCTAATGGTAATAGAAAACCCCGAACGTTTAGGATTAGCTCAGCTACATCAGCTAAGAGGACGTGTAGGACGCGGGCAAGCGGCAAGCCATTGTGTGTTGTTATATAAAACACCATTAGGTCAACAAGGCAAAGCACGGTTAGCCACAATGCGAGAGACATCTGATGGTTTTAAAATCGCTGAAAAGGATTTAGAACTCAGGGGCCCCGGTGAACTGTTAGGAACTCGCCAAACAGGAATTATGGAATTCAAAGTGGCAGATTTACAAAGGGATAGCGGGCTGCTTGATCAAGTCCAGTTAGTCGCGCAGCAGCTTTATGATCATCACCCTGATAGCATTTCTCCTCTACTGTCTCGATGGCTGCCTAATATCGACCACTATCTCAATGTATAACTTATAATTCATGTATAGATAGACGACTCCCTTAAACACGAATACTGAACATGACACCTAGCATCAAGGAATATGCACAACCGTTGTGTTTTTCACTTCTTCCATTGCCACATAGGTTCGTGATTCCCTTACATGAGGAAGAGTCAATAAAGTTTCTCCTAGCAACTTACGATAAGCATCCATATCAGGCACCCTAGCCTTTAATAAATACTCAAAATCACCCGCAATCAAATGACACTCTAATACTTCAGGGATATCCGCGATTGCCGCTTTAAACTCATTAAACCCTTTTGGTAAAGTAGACTTTAAGCGTATTTCAACAAACACTAACAAACCCGCTTCGACTTTACGTGGGTCAACTAGCGCACAATAACCCGTAATATAACCATTTCGCTCTAAACGGCGAACACGCTCCAAACAAGGAGTAGCACTTAAACCTACGCGACTCGCTAAATCAACATTCGATAAACGACCATTGACTTGAAGCTCTCGTAGTATTTTTCGATCTAATCGATCCAGTGGTTTAGGCGAATTATCCATCGATATGCTGTCTCCGAATTAAAAAATCATCCCTGTAAGTCTACCATGCCAACTCGCAACTATAAAAATAGCCACTAAAAACCTTTACTTTAGTTTTTACAGTAATTAAGGTTTAAGCACCAAAAAGATACAAAACTTTCGATTTACGCGCGAAAATAGTTCATAATTAGTTCCATAGGATAAGAATTAAGTTGTTTCAACTGCTTATTTGTGGAAACTCAGCAAAATCAGATAGAGTGCAAAAAATTACACAACTCCTATCCCAATGAACTATTTGGCGACTTGTAAGACAGGGTAAATAATGCATTTTGTTTACCTAATTAGTTAGATGAAGAACTATTGGTAATAAAAATAGTTTTCTGCCTAATTACTTAATGTTGAACAAACAATTAAGTAATAAATGTAGATAGATATTTGGTCTCTCTAAGGAAAGACAGGCTGTTTTCTTGTTAAAACAATAATAAGTTGGTATTGGCCTAACTATTGCTAAATACAGATTAAGAAAAACGTCTGTGTTAATAACGTAATTAAAATGACAAATATTGACATATAAACTAACTGCCTGGAGGCAAAATAAAATGAAAGCTAACGTAACTAAGTTAATTTCTACAGCCGCAATCGCTATGACAGTGAGTGCCGGAGCAATAGCAGGTACTCTTGATGATGTGAAATCAAAAGGTTTTATCCAGTGTGGCGTAAGTCAGGGTGTTCCAGGTTTCTCAAACGTTGATGACAAAGGTGCTTGGACAGGTATCGATGTTGATGCATGTCGTGCTGTTGCTGCCGCTGTTTTCGGTGATGCTCAAAAAGTTAAATTCACGCCTCTTTCTGCAAAAGAACGTTTCACTGCACTTCAATCTGGTGAGATCGATATCTTAGCGCGTAACACAACATGGACTTACACTCGTGATGCATCTCTAGGTGTCGATTTCACTGCGGTCAACTTCTATGACGGCCAAGGTTTTATGGTTCGTAAAGATTTAGGTGTTACCACAGCGCTTGACCTTGCTGGTGCAACAGTCTGTTCAGAGCAAGGTACAACAACAGAATTAAACATGGCTGACTTCTTCCGTAAGCATCAAATGGAATATGTTCCCGTTATTGTACAAAAAGCAGACGAATCAGTTGCCGCTTACGATTCAGGCCGTTGTGATGTACTGACAACCGATAAGTCAGGTCTTGCTGCTCACCGTTCAAAATTAGGTGAGCCAAATGCGCATATGATCTTGCCAGAAACCATTTCTAAAGAGCCTCTAGGCCCTGTAGTTAGCCATGGTGATAACCAATGGAAAGATATCGTCACTTGGTCTTTATTTGTTCAAGTTAACGCTGAAGAATTGGGTCTATCAACAAAAAATGTTGCGCAAGTTAAAAAAGATACTAAAGACCCAGGTGTCACACGCCTTCTAGGTTCTGAGGGTAACATGGGTGAACAGCTAGGTTTAAGCGCTGATTGGGCTTATAACATCATTTCTCTAGTAGGTAACTACGGCGAAGTATTTGAGAGAAATATTGGTCCAAATACGCCTGTAGGTCTTCCTCGTGGTGTGAATAACTTATGGACAGAAGGCGGTGTAATGTACGCGCCACCAGTTCGTTAATAATCGTTTAAGCACACCCTCAGTTAGTCCAGTCACGCATTAAATTGTGGCTGGGCTAATTTTTTTATCCCTTTCATCGACGAGCAAATATTTTGCCTGAAAACAAAATGAGCACTAATAACTCGACAACTAATAGTAGTTTTCTTAATGACGCAGGAAACCGATCTCTAATTTTTCAAGCTTTACTACTAGGATTGGTAGTGTTCGTAGGGTATTACTTATTTAGTAACCTGCAAGCTAACTTAGATAAACAGGGTATAGCTACTGGTTTTGGCTTTTTAAACCAACCTGCTGGTTTCCCTATTTTAATCCACTTAATTGAATACACAGAAGCGAATACTTATGGAAGAGCTTTTGTTGTAGCACTAATCAATACGTTTGTTATTTCCCTTTTAGGCATTGTTTTAGCGACCATAATCGGCGTTATTATGGGTTTAGCAAGACTGTCCAATAACTGGTTAATTGCTCGACTGGCGACAGTATATGTCGAAACTTTGCGAAATATACCTTTGTTATTACAAATGTTCTTTTGGTATTTTGCTGTTCTTTCAGCATTGCCCGGTCCCAAAAACAGCATAATTTTTGGTGATTTCCTGATGAATAATCGAGGAATTTATTCACCTAACCCACAATTTCAGAATGGCTTTGGCTTTGTTGTATTTGGCTTCTTTGTTGGTGTTGCTGCTGCAATAGCACTAATAGTTTGGGCTAAAAGACGCCAAACAAGAACGGGTATTTGGTTCCCAGCATACTGGGCATCATTAGGTACTATTGTTGCAATAACGTTTCTTTCTCTCGTTTTATCTGGATTTCCTGTCGAGTTTGATCTGCCTGAATTAGGACGTTTCAATATTGTAGGAGGCATGGTACTTACGCCTGAGTTTGTTGCTGTTCTTATCGCTTTATCCACTTATACCAGTTCTTTTATTGCTGAAATCGTTCGTGCTGGCATTCAATCTGTTAATTGGGGTCAGACTGAAGCATCTCGTTCTTTAGGTTTACCTGACGGATTAACACAAAGACTCATTGTGTTGCCACAAGCATTGCGAGTTATTATCCCACCGCTTACTAGCCAGTTTTTGAATTTAGCCAAAAATTCCTCTTTAGGGGCCGCTATTGCTTACCCTGAATTAGTGTCCGTTGTAATGGGAACGACTTCGGGACAAACAGGGCAAAGCATAGAAACTATTGGTCTATGTATGCTGGTTTACGGATCATTAAGTTTAACCATTTCATTATTTATGAACTGGTATAACAAAAAAATGTCATTAACTGAAAGGTAGAAGGCGGACATGACCAAAATATTTAAAGCTTCACCAAGCCTTCCACCACCAGTTAATTCTGTTGGTCCTGTTGCTTGGATTAGACAAAACTTAGTCTCGACACCGTTTAACACCGCACTCACATTAATTAGTTTGTACATTCTCTATTTATTAGTTCCCCCCGTTATTAGTTGGGCCATTATTAATGCCACATGGGACGGTGAATCAAAGGCAGACTGTACAGCAGGTGGCGCATGTTGGGCTTTCATTCGAGTGCGTTTTGATCAGTTTATGTATGGAAGATACCCATTAGAAGAATACTGGCGTATTAACTTAGGTTGTATTCTATTGATTGTTTTAATCGGTATGTATGCGATTAAAGTGGTTAACAAAACGATCTTAACAACTTTCATACTTATTGCTTATCCTGTCATTGCTTACCTATTATTTGCAGGCGGCCTTTTAGGGTTAGAGCAAGTGGAAACTGAGCTATGGGGTGGTTTATTTTTGACCGTTCTATTAGGCATCATTGGCATTATTGCATCGTTTCCTTTAGGCGTATTACTCGCCTTAGGACGACGCTCAAATATGCCAATTGTTAAATCAGTTTGTATTATCTTTATTGAAACAATTCGAGCGGTACCACTTATCACCATCTTATTTATGGCATCAGTGATGATTCCTTTATTTTTACCTGACGGTTTAAATTTCAATAAGATGTTACGTGTACTTATCGGCATCACTTTATTCTCCGCAGCTTATATGGCAGAGGTTATTCGAGGCGGCTTACAAGCAATCCCTAAAGGCCAATATGAAGCAGCAGATGCAATGGGTTTAACCTATTGGCAATCAATGCTACTTGTTATTTTGCCTCAAGCTTTAAAATTAGTTATTCCTGGGATCGTTAATACCTTCATTGCTTTATTCAAAGACACCACTTTGGTTTATATCGTCGGAATGTTTGACCTGTTAGGTATGATTCAACTTGCAAGCCATAGCCCTAAGTGGCTCGGTACAACCATTGAAGGCTACGCCTTTTCAGGCTTTCTTTATTGGATAATTTGTTTCTCAATGTCTCGATATAGCATGACTGTTGAACGCAAATTAGAAACCGGACATAAACGAAACTAGATTTTTTGAGGCCTTTAGACATGACAGAACAAAATATGGCACTCGCTCAGCTTGAGGCGGGCGAGAAAGCAACTATCGAATTTAATGATGTGAATAAATGGTACGGCGATTTCCACGTACTTAAAAATATCAATTTTAGTATTAAAAAAGGCGAACGTATTGTTGTCTGTGGACCATCTGGCTCAGGCAAGTCGACTATGATTCGCTGTGTAAACCGTCTTGAAGAGCACCAAAAGGGCTCTATTATGGTTGACGGTATTGAAATGAATGATAATTTGAAAAACATTGAAGCCATTCGTAAAGATGTTGGCATGGTATTTCAACATTTCAATCTATTCCCTCACCTTACTATTTTGGAAAATCTCACTCTTGCACCTATTTGGGTACGTAAGATGCCAAAAAAAGAAGCCGAAGAAATGGCAATGCACTACCTTGAACGTGTAAAAATCGCGAATCAGGCAGCCAAATTTCCGGGGCAACTTTCTGGTGGTCAACAGCAACGTGTCGCGATCGCTCGTGGTCTTTGTATGAAACCTCGCATCATGTTGTTTGATGAACCGACTTCTGCACTTGATCCTGAGATGATCAAAGAAGTATTAGATGTGATGATACAGCTAGCGGAAGAAGGTATGACAATGATTTGCGTAACCCACGAAATGGGGTTTGCTAAAACGGTTGCTGACCGAGTTGTGTTCATGGATGCAGGCGAAATTGTAGAAGCGAATGAACCTCATAAGTTTTTTGATGATCCTCAACACGATCGCACTCAGTTATTTCTAAGCCAGATTTTAAATCATTAATTTCAGTCATTAACTCAATAGCAACAAAAAAGCCCCTCTATGGGGCTTTTTTGTGTGTGTTTATCTGATAGATTCACATACTATGAAAAAAATCATTATAGAGGCGTTAAGCAGTCAGATTTATGGGTGAACACACAAATACAAAATCTATTGCCAGAGCAAGAGTTGTACAACTAAAAGACTCTTTAGGAAAAGTGCAAGCCATTTTTCCAGAAGAATCTATGCTTGATGTTTCTGTCATCACCCGCATCGCTAAACGACGTTTAGACCCTCTAATACCAACAAAAAAAAACATAAATACCATATTTAATATCAATAAAACCATTACTTATATAGATAGCTCTTTACGATACAAAGAGCATCTCATTTTAGATCAAACTGATAATATTGAAGTCATCAGAGATAACGCCCTGCAAGATATTTTTTCGGGGCCTCATAGCCAATTTGCTAACATTGCTATCCCATTAAATAAAATCCCCATGGATATAGATACCCATCTCAACGACGAAGGCCAAATGCTGAAAGCACTGGGCCGTTTTCAGTCCATTCATGTTCGCCAACGATTAGAACAAACCCTAGAATTACCGCCTTTACCCATTTCTTCTCAGCGTATTTTGCATTTATATGCTGACAAAAATGGAGGCACAGATGAGTTATGCAAAATCATTAACTTAGATCCCAGTTTGTCCGCACAAGTAGTAAGCTGGGCAAGCTCTGCTTATTACGGCGCTCCTGGAGAAATTAAATCTGTTGAGGATGCTATCATCCGAGTTCTGGGTTTTGATATGGTCATGAATTTAGCGCTAGGCCTCTCCATGGGCAAAGTGCTTGAGAGTCCAAAAAATGGGCCAAAACATTATGATGACTATTGGTTTACTGCGGTATATTTTGCCAGTTTAATGGACGCAATTACTGAAAAATTGCCTATTGGAATCAGACCTAGAACGGGACACGCTTATTTAGCAGGCTTACTTCACAATTTTGGTTATCTAGCAATCAGTGCTATTTTACCTTCTCATTTCACTATACTCTCGCGCTACCTTGAAGCAAATTCTCACCTGCAAGCTAATATAGTCGAAATGCAATTATTAAGGTTAAGCAGTGAGCAAATAGGTACCTGGTTATTACGACATTGGTCTTTACCTGAAAGCATTTGTAACGGTATTCGCTACAGCAAAAAAACACACTATAATAGCGATGACGATATCATGTCACTGACATTAAATACGTGTCATAAATTAGTCAGTGGTAAAGAAATACCCAAAGAGAGTTTAGATATACTGCAAATAACTAATGAGCAACTACACGCCATATTCACTGACATCAACGATACTTCTGATAGCCTAAAACGCATGGCAGCAATAATGAATCGATAAATACATATTCTAAACCCTACTGTACAATACCTTCTATGATGAACAAAAAAATGCCCTTATATAGCGTTCCAACATCCTCAGAGCTCAACTACACTTGGTCCACATTACATCGAGTGCCCAGAAGAACAGAAATCCCTCTGACAATAAAGCCATGGCTATCTGAGACCGGTTCTTTAACAACTAAATTACAAAACCTTGGGGAATTAACTGTGGAGGTTTTATTTGATAACTGGAGCAAAGCCTCTACAGAAGAACAAATGAAACTATGCTTACATCCTAGAGAGAGAGTTCATGTAAGAAAGGTTATTCTTAGTCTTAATGGCACACCAGTGATTTATGCGAGATCCATTATACCTTCCACCTCTCTAAAAGGTCATTGGCGACATCTTACAAAGTTAGGCACACAGCCTTTAGGTCGTTTTTTGTACAAGAGTAATAAAGTGTCACGTGGGAAAATAGAAATAGCACAATTACCGACAACGTTTTTTCCAAACATCAATCAACCATTGTGGGCAAGACGATCTATATTTTATCAATATGGTCATGGCATATTGGTCAGTGAAGCGTTTTCTCCAACTATCACCTCCTTTCTAAAATAGATTTGATGTATATGACGAAGCTCAATGCCTACATAGAAATAGCCCGTTTAAATAAGCCTGTAGGAACATTACTCCTGCTGTGGCCGACACTGTGGGCACTATGGCTTGCTAAAGAAGGCCTTCCAGACTATCACCTTATTATCATTTTCATGTTGGGTGTTTTCTTTATGCGATCAGCAGGTTGTGTGATTAATGATTATGCAGATAGAAAAGTAGATGGCTTTGTAGAACGCACAAAAAGCAGACCCTTACCTTCTGGACGCATTACAGAAAAACAAGCCTTAGTTTTTTTCACCCTACTTTGCTTAATTAGTTTTCTTTTAGTCCTAGGCACAGATCTACATACCGTTTTATTGTCTTTTATTGGATTAGGCTTAGCCGCTCTTTACCCTTTCATGAAACGTTATACTCATCTGCCTCAGATATTTTTAGGCCTCGCTTTTTCATGGGCCATTCCAATGGCTTATAACGCACAAGGCGGGTCATTATTAGATATGGAGCTATGGATGCTCTTTGTTGCTAATCTATTTTGGACAGTGGCGTACGATACTTATTACGCTATGGTTGATAGAGACGATGACCTTGTTGTGGGTGTAAAATCTAGTGCGATTTTATTTGGCCACTTTGATTTGTATATTATTTTATTGTTGCAGGGACTCGCACTTTCTTTATTAATGTGGATTGGTGTTATACGCCAATTACCCTTCCCTTATTATTTGTCCCTGCTAGTATGTGTTTTATTATTTGCAAAACAACACTGGCAAGCAAGAGACCGACAAGGCCCGTTATGCTTTAAGTCATTCCTAGACAATAATCTTGTTGGGGGTTGCCTCTTTATTGGTTTGGCAAGTAGTTATCTCATCGGCTAAATTAATATTTTAATGACACTTTAACATATCTGTAACAATTGACCGTTTTAATTGGATCATTCCAAACTAAGAGGGCTTCTCGTGACTGGTAAAAAAGTATTAATTATTGATGACGAATCATCAATCCGCGAAATGATAGCCATCGCACTAGAAATGGCTGGTTATGAATATTTAGAAGCTGAGAACAGCAGAGCAGCTTATGAGATCATTATCGATAGCCGCCCAGATTTAATTTTGGTCGATTGGATGATGCCTGATGGCAGTGGCATCGAATTAACTCGTCGCCTCAAAAAAGACACATTAACAGCCGAAATTCCAATCATCATGCTAACCGCAAAAAGCGAAGAGAGTAATAAGATTCAGGGCCTTGAAATGGGCGCTGATGATTATATTACCAAACCCTTCTCTCCACGCGAGCTTGTTGCACGCTTAAAAGCGGTACTACGCCGCGCGCACCCACAAGGAATAGATGAACCCATCAATGCAGATGGTTTAGTCCTTGATCCTCTGAGTCAACGTGTGACCATTAATGATAAAGCATTGGAAATGGGGCCCACTGAATTCCGGCTATTAAAATTTTTAATTACACACCAAGAAAGAGCCTATTCACGAGCACAGTTGCTTGACCAAGTTTGGGGCGGTAATGTTTATGTTGAAGAGCGTACGGTCGATGTTCATATACGCCGCCTACGCAAGGCAATTGGCAGTTCTCACGATTATTTAATACAAACTGTTAGAGGCACAGGTTATCGTTTTTCTAATAAGCGAGCGACTTAAGATTTCATGAAAATTATTTGGCAACGAGTACTCATTCGTATTTTTTTCGGCTTTGTTGTAATTGCAACAGCTGGGATATTAAGTGGCCACCTTTTCTTACTACTCTTCTTGTATTCCTTATTATTATTGTACTGGCAGTTTTATCAGTTATACCGCTTTCATCAGTGGTTAAGACGGTCTGGTAAATCTCAGCCACCTGAAGCAGAGGGCATTTGGGGAGACGTATTCAATAGCGTTCACCGTCTACAAAAAAAACAAAAGAAATCTAAAAAACGCATGCAAAAAACGCTGTCTCGAATTGAGAAATCAACGTCGGCATTAAAAGAAGGCGTTGTCATGGCGGATAATACAGGCAAGTTAGAATGGTGGAATACATCGGCTAGCAACTTGCTTGGATTAATAAAAGCGGTCGATGGCGGTCAGTTCATCACTAATATTGTCCGCTCACCTGATTTTTTTCGTTACTTTAGTCAAAAGCGTTTTGGCGAACCTCTTATCATTAAATCGCCTATAAACGACGCGGTTTATTTAGAAATACAAACCACTCTCTACTCTCAAAATGACCATCTTATTTTTATCCGTGACGTTACAAGACTCCATATTTTAGAACAAATGCGGAAGGATTTTGTGGCTAATGCGTCCCACGAGTTAAAAACCCCTCTTACCGTGATAAAAGGCTACCTTGAAACCTTAGACATGTTTAAGAGCGCCTTGCCGGAAAAAATGCAGAAAGGGGTTGCCAATATGACAGAGCAATCCAGTCGCATGGAACAGCTCATTGAAGACTTATTATTATTGTCTAGGTTAGAAAGCGGAGAGCAAACAGGCCAAGAAGAGTGGCACTCAATTGCGGACCTAATAACCACTATCAGTAATTCTTCAAAAGCACTGATGACTGATAAACACCAAATAAGCATCGAAATTGAGTCCCACGATTCGATTTATAGCGTTTATAGCGAGCTCTACAGCGCTTTATCAAACCTAATTACTAATGCGATTAAATACTCACCTAACGGTGGCGAAATCATAGTGAAGTGGCAAAAGACAAACGAGAATGGCATATTCTCCGTACAAGATAATGGCTTAGGAATTGAACCTCGTTATATTTCAAGATTGACAGAACGCTTTTTTAGAGTGGATAAAGGCAGAGGTTCTGCAACAGGCGGGACAGGCTTAGGATTAGCCATAGTTAAACATGTTTTATTACAACATGACGGTAAGTTATTGATTAACAGTGAACTCGATAAAGGCAGTACTTTTTCTTGTTATTTTCCAATTTCTCGCATTCAAAGCGAGGGTGGTTTGGAGAAGCTTGATGTATAACACGTAACCAGCGTACTTTCTTGCTACTAAAGAACATTAAGTACGCTGGTCTCGCTTATAAGCTTTCAAACAAGTTATTAATAAAGCTTTCCTTGTCTTCATCTTGATCAATTAAGCCAAGCGTTACTGTTAAAAAAGCAGAGTTAGGTTTTTTATCTGTTGTTGCAACGGCTTGAACATAATAGTTCAAACGATTCACATCGCCTTTAAAATCCAAATCTAAAACGGCTTGGTCTAAAACACTTGGAATAACCTCATCACTCTTAATAAACAAACTGGCTTCTGTACGGCTAAATTGAATCACCATAGTGCGAAATTGCTTACCGGAAAAACGCACTAGTGTCGGTATTTTAACATCTTTAACCGTATTTTTTGCTTGAGCTGATTTTGGATGCGTTATTTTGGATGCGGACGCAGGTGTCTCTTTCGCGGTTTTACCACTAAGCAACACATCCAGAGAAGCAGCAGCATGGCCCATTAAGGTTTTAGGTCCATTACCAGTCAAGTGATCCATAGCCTCTTTTTCGGCCGTCCCGTTTCCTCTTGCTCCTTGGCCTATTAGGGCGTCTGCCATACCATGCTTTCTTGCAGCACCAACAATCTTATTAATAAGTTGTTCGCTAGAAAAAGGCTTTCCAAGGTAATCCGTTACCCCATGCTTCACGGCTTCTACTACATGGTCTTTATCGCCACGACTGGTAATCATAACGAAAGGAACATCTTCCTTTTTATAATCATCATGCTCACGACACCACTGCAATAACTCAAGCCCTGTCATTTCAGGCATTTCCCAGTCGCATAAAATCATATCGAACTTAGTTCTCGAAAGAAGTTGTTGCGCTTTTCTGCCATTAATGGCGTCTTCCAACTCAGCGGTTGGAAACTGTTTACGTAAAGTTCGACGAATTAAATCCCGTGTAAAGGAGGCATCATCAACGACAAGAATTTTTACAGTCATGATTTTCGATTTCCAAAATTTTAAAATTCACTCATCAATTAACGAGTAATACTCTTTAAAGGATTTCAGCCAAAGAATAGTTGACGCAACTACAGCAAGAGGCATGACGATCAAATTAACAAACGGGATAGGTAATAACAGCATTACAATAGAACCAAATGTCCAACATAGTAAGGGTTGTTGTCTCAATCCAAGGCGCATCTCGCTAAAAGACACTTTATTGTTATCAAAGGCATAATCCATATATTGAATTGATAACATCCAAGCTCCAAATAACAACCACAAAACAGGTGCTATTATATTGACACCAGGTAAAAAAGAGATAATTAGCAATACTATCGCTCTTGGTAGAAAGTACATGATTTTTTGCACTTCACGCAAGACACTATCAGTAACTAATCGTACGACACCCTTTAGCGATAGTGGTTCACCGGCCGCTTCTCCCGTAAGTTCTACTTCTACTCTTTCTGCTAATAAACCATTAAAAGGCGCAGCAATTATATTAACACCTACAGAGAAACCATAAAACAATACCACGCCACTTAATAAACCAAAGCTGAGGTAAAAAAACCAATCCAGAAAGAATAACCAACCCGGCACCCAGCCCATAAAGTAATCAACTAAGTCCGCAAAGTAACTAAAGGCGATCATATATAATAAGGCCATAAGACCAATATTAATCAACAATGGCACTAAAAGAAAAAGTCTTAGCCCTGGTCTTAGCAGAACAGGCACCGCCTTTAAAAAGGCGCCTATCGCATCAAATGGCTGTAAAATCAAAGTACTTACCTATTTAATGTAAACTCATTTTATGGCGAAAATAAAGTGTTCCAGCCTACATTGATTCTTTGTACTTATATAGTACTTTT
>Ga0308007_10000137_pt1 | contig 31047 bp, 45 predicted proteins | sample Neamet71_FD_203152 | JGI IMG/M metagenome (GOLD analysis project Ga0308007, IMG submission 203152) | Marine microbial communities from water near the shore, Antarctic Ocean - #71 | ecosystem: Environmental > Aquatic > Marine > Unclassified | place: Southern Ocean | collected 2014-06-07
TATTGGTATTTTTCCAAATGTAATATTCTTTAATATCGTCTCTTTGTGATTATTAATAACCCCATTTTCAATAGATACAATATTCACTATCAAATCTAATTCAATCAATATCATATATGAATAATTTCTCAATCGAGCAATCATTGGCGTCATTACATTTACACTCCCATTATTCTCAATACATTTTGTATCTTTATAATTTATATTACAGTATTTGATTTTTATACTCTTAATCCTATCATTGTTTATATTTAATTCAAATGGGAAAAACTGATCTAATATATTCGGTATAATATATTCTAATAAATCATTATATGAATTCAATTGATGACATATTATATTATTCGATTTAAAATATTGATCAATTATTGTTTTGATTAATTCATCCATTATCTTTTTCGATTAATTATATATATATATTTTCAAATTTTTAATATATTTAAATTCATATATCAATCAATTGTTTTTAATTTATTTAATAATGTTTCATAAAAAATACGATCATTGTTTTTATTAGTTACTTTCTTTACAAATATATAATAATCTTTCTGGCTTGTCGTTATATTCACATTATTCGGCTTATTGATTGATATCTTATTATCTTTTATTTTATATATTCGACCTACCATATCCACCTTTAATGTATTCTTTTTAATTAATATAACATTATCATTTATATATATATCTTCTACTAATTTATAATTTTCCAATTTAATCAATATATCTTTTGATAAAAATTCTAATAAACTTGTATGTTTATCATCTGATAATTTTAAATATGTCTCTAATATTTCTATCATTTATTTATATTTACGATTTATTTTTTAAATTAATATAGTTGTTTATTTATAATGGATGACGAATACGATAAATATAAAGATAAAAGTAAAAATAAGAATGATACAAGTATTATAAAGAAAAAGAAAAAGAAAAAGAAACTTAAAGAAAAAAATAAAGAAGATATCATCGAATCAACTAGTGATAATCTAACTGATATTCAAAGAGTTATGAAAAGAAATAGAGAATTATATGCTGAAAATGAAGCCTTGAAAAAAAAAATTAATGAATTAATGAATTGATTTTATTAATTTTTTAAATATATTTATTATTATATATATGGCAAAAAGTAGATCAAAAAGTAGATCAAAAAGTAGATCAAAAAGTAAATTAAAAAGTAAATCTATAAGAAAATCTAATAATAATAATAATATCGCAATTACTGTAATTCTTATATTATTTGTAGGATTGACAACATTATTAATTATTTTATATGCTATGGGTATATTACCTCCTAAAGATGATGATGATAATGATGGTATATATAATTAAATAATATTATTACAGATTATTAATATACTTTATGACCTGAAAATTTACTCATTTATTAAAAATAATCATTATTATATTTGCATTTGCATGCTCCAACCGAGTGACCTCCTGTCAGGCTATCATCCTTAATACAATATTTCTTATATTTACCAGTGCAATCTTCATCTTTATCGCATAATTGAAATTGATCCCTAGTACATAGTCTTTGTAAATTCGCCTCGCTATCAGTGTTCGGCTTACTATCAGAGTTCGTCTTACTAAATTCAACAATTCCACCACCACACATATTCTTCATCATTCCCGGTAGCATGTACCCCATAATAAAAGAAAGTATAATAATTAATATATTGTTATTCTCCCCCATTATATTATTATTAATATTTTTTTGAAAATTAATAATATTATTACAGATTATTAATATACTATTGAACTATTTTTATTATCACCATCTTTTTGCTTTGTACATTGACACGACCCCATATCTGTGAGGGACCTCAGGTCACCGTCATGACAATGTTTCTTATACGTATTATTATTGCAATCATCATCTTTATTACATGTTGTATCTATCTCACCGCCATCGCTTTCAGCTTCGCATTCCGGCCGCGCGGACGCTGCGAGTTTCGCTGCGAGTTTCTTTGATGGCTTACTATATTCAATAATTTGACCACCACACATATTCTTCATCATTCCCTGTAAGCAATAACCAAAAACAAACGCCAAAATAATCATCAGTAAATTATTATTATCCATTCTCTTTTATAATATATATATAGATATTTTTATGGATCATAATCAGGACATTTATCATCCCACTTACTACGAATTATATTATTATATTCTAGTCAATCTAGTTCAAGTACCCTTATTAATGTACTTATTTATCTTTCCCGTAATTGATCCAGCTTTGGCGCCGCCTAAAGCTGGATCTGCACTAGGACATTTTTTCCCCCAGTATGACTCCGGCGCCGCATTTGGACACACCTGTGCGTATGCTTCACCGGATGTCGCTACACAGTTATTAAGCCAACTACTCCAAAATCTACCAGATATACCCGCCGGATTCGGTGGCTTACTACATGATTCAACATCTCCATATGCAGCACTTACATAAGACCCAGTTTTATACGGACCACAATTACTTAAATCTAACTCTGATTCTGAACCACACATATATTCGCGGCATGTATAACCAGTTTTTCCAAGTGCGGTTTTTAAAGTATCACAAGTTTCAGCTCCAGGCAAGAGGTGAGTTAGCTTCCAATTTTTTTTTTCACATGTATTATAATCGTCTTTGGTAAAATTGCCGCATGTTGCAGGTATTTTTTCTGCTCCTTCAAGTAATCGACCACCACACATATTCTTCATCATACCTTGTAAGCAATAACCAAAAACAAACGCCAAAATAATTATTAGTAAATTATTATCTTTCATTAATTTATATAGTATATATATATATTTTATTTAATAATACTAATTACATTATCACAATTAATCTTGATACTTTATGCTGATGCTTATTACCAGAACCCATATCTCCTAATAATACATATTCATCTGAGCGTATTTAGCTGCCTCTTGCTCGTATGCGTATTCACGTGAAAGACAATCTCCCATTTTCCCATACAGATATATGCATTGCTGATTATCTTCTCCACCGGGCTCGAGCTCCACACACTCATCCCAGGGAGCTGTACAGGAGTCGTATCCTTCAACTAATCTTCCACCACACATATTCTTCATCATTCCCTGTAAGCAATAACCAAAAACAAACGCCAAAATAATCATCAGTAAATTATTATCATCCATTCTCTTTTATAATATATATATATATATATATTTTATTTAATAATACTAATTACATTTCTTTCACGATCAATTTCATGTTTATAGTTTTTATCATTTTTATTATTAAATATATCGATATATAGATAAACTAACCTTCTTTCTTTTGAATTTAAATTAGATATTTCATATGTCAATTCTTGTGATTTATTAAAAATCTCAATATTATGTAAAATACCATGTAAATCATTTACCTGATTTATATTATGTTTCAATTTATTCATATTAATTTTATTGATTTCTCCACAATTACATATATTTTCTAAATCAATTACATCACCCATTGCACGATGTGCATTTTTTTGGTCAACCTTGTAATATTTACATAACCTTTGTTGAGAATAACTATCTATTTTTATTAATTTTTTAAATATATCTATCGTATCAATAAACATTATATTTGGTAATACTTTATAATTCCTTTTAAACATATTACTTAAAAATAAGAAATCAAATCTATGACCATTATGTGCTAATAAATATTGTATATTATTATTTATAATAAATTGCTCTATATTATTACAAGCATCTAATTGACTTATCCCAGAACCTTCAACCATATCTGGTTTAATACCAGTTATTTCAGTTATACGTTTAGAGATATTCATAAAATTGGGTTTCACATATGATTCAATTAAGATATCTTCATTATATATTTTAAATCCATATTCAATAATCTCATCTATATCTGCATTCAATCCTGTTGTCTCGAAATCTAATATACATATTGACCCCATTTATTATATATATATTTAAATATTCTTAAATATATATATATATATGATAACTGAATTATTAAATAAAATAGAATCAGATGATTACACTCAACTAATGAAAGCTATAAAAAATAATAATGTATCTGTTGTTAAAACTTTTTTATACTATGGCGCAGATCCAAATATAGCTAATAAAAATGGTAATACAGCATTGCTCATCGCTTCTGAAAATGGTAATGTTGAAATTGTATATACATTATTAGAATATAATGCAAATCCTATTGTAAATAATATTGATGGTAATACACCCTTGATTTATTCTTCATTATATAATCATATTCAATGTGTTCAATTATTACTTGCGAAAATAAAAGAAAAAGATATTTCTAAAATTAATCATAAAAATAATAATGGATGGAGTGCATTATTATACGCATCATCCGCTGATAATATTGATGTGTGTCGATTGTTATTAAATAATGGAGGTGATGTAAATGAACAAACAAATGATGGTATAACTCCTCTCATGTTCGCTGCCATATATAGCAATAAAGAATATATTAAAGATCTAATTAAATATAATACTAACTTATATATAAGAAATAACCTTCATAAAACAGTGTTTGATATTGAACAGGTTTCAGATGAAATTAAAATATTTATAAGATCTGAAAAATATAAATAATAAATATTTTTTAATATTTACAAGCATTTCCATTTTTACAATACCAACGATTCACACCAATACATTCGCATATAAGATGTATTAGTACACCTGTTAAAAATAATGTTTTCTCCATTACATGATTCTTATTCCATTTTTTACATATTTTTGGAAGATCTATTGATGAACTTTTCCCAACAATATATCCTACAATACTACCCATAATTACTGTCGCTATCCCTACAAATATAGATTCTATTAATAGTTTCATATGATATATATATATATATTATTTTATTACCTTATTAATTAAATGATATTAATATTTTTTGTTTTGGTATTTCTACCTTCTCTGATTGTTTATTAATTATATAATATTTAAGTCTCTCACCATTAATAATACTATATTTATTAATAATTATATAATTATTTACTTTTAAAAATTGTTTTAATATTGTTACTGCTCGTTTATCATTTATATTATTTAAATATATTTTTGATTTACATGGTATATAATATTTTTTTAACTTATCAGATATATTTGATAATTTCGTACTTGTATCTAATTGTATTAGATCATTATTTGTAAAATGAACGTTTTCATCTAAATTATTAATACCAAACATTTTTATTATTTCATCTAATATATCATTATCCGGTATTATTTTAAATAATTGATTATATACCATTTATTTATTATAATTAAAATAATTTTAAGTTAAAACTAATATATTTATTAATATAGTATATATTATATGGATACTAAAAAAGTTATACTTTGTGAAGTTGATATAAGTAGCAAGGATAATGAACAGTTTATGCGTGATAATTCTAATTCTATTACACCTAGAACAATAAGCACATCGCCAAGTATAAATGTACAACAACCTATTACACAACCTATTACACAACCTATTACAAAATCTGATAAGATTGAAACTGTAAGTATTCCTAATATATTAAATAATATAGGAGATAGTATGGGGTATAAAAAATCAAACCCATTAAATATAAAAGATATTATTAGTGATGAAAATTTAGAAGGGATTGATATAATAGAAGATAATGATAGTTATCGCAATGAAATAATGTCTATTGGTGGATCATCTAAAGCTATTGATAAACCAGATGATGTTGATGTTGATATTGATGTAGATGATGTAGATGAACTTGTAAATAAAGATGAAGATATACCGGTTAATAAAGATGAAGATATACCGGTTAATAAAGAACAACAAGAAAATTTAAAAAAATTAAAAAAATTACAAAATATTGATAAGAAAATGATTGATGAGAAAATAAATGAATGGACACTTATTGATACATATTTTAGAGATAATATTTATTATAAATCACAACATCAAATAAATTCTTATGATGAATTTATTAAATCAAAAACCAATGGTATTATACATATAATTAAAAGAGATAATCCATTTACATTATATAAAGAACCTATAAATGCTGATAAAACTAAATTTAAATATGAAATTAGAATTTATTATGGTGAAGTAATTGATGATAATGGTGAACCCGTATCAACTAAAGATGATAATATATCTATGTCATCTCCTGTTATATATGATGATGATGAAGATATTAAATATATGTATCCAAATGATGCTAGACTTAGAGGATTAACATATGCATCTAATATATTTTGTAATATAGGCATTGTATATATAATTGAAGGTGAGAATAAACCTAAAGTTAGAAATTATATGAAAGTAAATATTGGACAAATACCAATTATGTTACATTCAGAACAATGTATATTGAGAGGAGTTGATGATTTGACTCTTTCTAAATTTGGCGAATGTCCATATGATCAAGGTGGTTATTTTATTATTAATGGAAAAGAAAAAGTTATCTTATCACAAGAGAAAAAAGTAGATAATATATTATACATTTATGATTCAACTGATGATGGTATAGAGTTACAAGCTATAATAAAAACAAAATCTAGTGAAGGATTACAATCATCAAGAACAAATATGGTAACATTGAATAAATTTAATCATAAATTAGTTAAAAAAAATGATACATATGTTCAAAAAACTTCATTTCAAAATTCTGGTGTAGAATATTCAGATTTTAAAATAATGGTCAGAATATTAGGATTGGATATCAATGTTCCATTATTCATACTATTCAGATCGCTCGGTTTAAATACCGATCGCGATATATATTCTTTGATTATTTATGATACTGATAGTAATGAATTAAAAAATGCTATTGGTAGATACCTTCATTCATCACAAAAAGATGGTGTTCCTATTTATAATCAAAAAGAAGCTTTTAAATTTTTGGCATTGAATACTAAAGGTAAAGAAATTATTAATGTTATTGACATTTTAACTAATAATTTTTTACCTAACTATAAGGAAAATTTACAATTAAAATCTTATTATTTAGGTTATGTTGTTAGAAATTTAATATTAACTCATATGGGTATATATAAAAAAACTGATAGGGATTCATATGCATATAAACGCATCGATCTCCCTGGTTCATTATTATTGGAATTATATCGTGAGTTATGGGGTAATTATCAAAGAAATACATCATTGAAAATTGATACAGAATATAAATTCAATTTTGAAAAAGCAGATAATGATATAACTAAAATAATTAATAAAAATAATATTGATTCCATCTTTGATAGAAAAATAATGGATAATATTACTAAATCTTTCGGTAGTGTTTTCGGTACTGGTATATCTGGTAGACAAGGTATTGTTCAGGATTTAAATAGAAATTCTTTATTATCTACTACATCACATATTAGACGTTTAGTCACACCTCTCCCTTCTGGTACAAAAGCTATTGGACCTAGAAAATTACATGGTTCTCAATGGGGATTCATTTGTCCTATTGATTCACCTGATGGAGCAAATACAGGTTTATTAAATCATTTAACTATTATTTGTTCTGTCACCACAAATCGTAATGAATCTGATATGATACTTGCTCTAATCGATTTAGATATAATATTATTAAATAATATTGTTTATAAAGATTTATATCAATCTACTAAAGTTATATTAAATGGTGCTTGGATTGGATTACATGATAATCCTATTTATTTAGTTCATATATTGAAATTAATGAAATTAAATAGTATTATAAATAATCACACATCCATTAGTTGGAATACAACTATGAATGAATTTTATATATTCACTGATTCAGGTAGAGCAATAAGACCTGTATATCGATTAGTAAATAGAAAAAATAAATTAATCGCTGGTGATTATAATGAAATGATAAATTGGAATAAATGTATATCTGGTTTAATGTATAATAAAACTGATCCTAATATTGATTATCATCGTGATGAATTTATTAATATTTTGAAAAAAAAAGATTATATTAAATATTTAGAAGATAACACTGCTCCAATTGAATATATTGATTCAATGGAAAGTAATTACTGTTTTATTGCTAAAGATATGTATTCAATTGATAAAGATTATACACATTGTGAAATTCATTCTTCATTGATTATGAGTCCTATTGCCCTACATGTACCTTTCCCTGAATATAGTCAATATCCTAGAAATGCTTTCTCATGTCAACAAACTAAACAAGCTGTTGGTGTTTATTCTTCTCAATATAATTCTAGATTTGAAACATTCTCACATATTTTATATTATCCACAAAAACCTATTGTTACTAATCGCTATCAAAAATATACTAATATTGATAAATTACCTTATGGTATAAATGCTATTGTTGCTATTGGTTCTTATGGTGGATATAATCAAGAAGATTCTGTTATATTAAATCAATCTTCTGTTGAAAAAGGATTATTTACTTCATTATATCTAAGAAGTTATGATGATGAGGAAAGTGATGAATCTGATTCTATAACTAGATTCGCTAATCCTGATCTATTAAATAATATTATAAAAAATGAAAAATATGATTATTCTAAATTAGATGATAATGGTATTATTAAAGAAAATGAATATATTGATGATACTACTGTAATCACTAGTAAAACTACTTTATCTAAAACTATTAATGGTAAAGATATTAATAGTATTAGTACCACACGTATCAAAAATGGAACAAGTGGTATTGTTGATAGAGTCATCGTTACAAAAAATCGCGATAATTCAAGAAAATGTAAAATTAGAATCAAAAAAGAAAAAATACCTACTATTGGTGATAAATATGCGTCTAGACATGGTCAAAAAGGTATGTGTGGTATGCTTTTAGATGATCGAGATATGCCTTTTACTAAAGATGGTATTATACCCGATATTATTATTAATCCACACGCTTTCCCTAGTAGAATGACCATCAATTTCTTTCTAGAAATAATATTAGGTAAATCTTCCGTCATTGGTGGTTATTATGGTGATTCTACTCCATTTATGAATAATAATACTACTACTTATATGGATCAATTAAAATCTTATGGTTATAATAAAAAAGGTGATGAAGTATTATATAGTGGAATAACTGGTGAACAAATGAAAACTTCCATTTTTATTGGACCATGCTATTATCAAAGATTGAAAATTATGGTCGAAGATAAAGTTCATTCAAGAGCTACTGGACCTTTACAATATTTGGTGCGCCAACCAGCTCCCGGTAGAGCTAATCAAGGTGGTCTGAGAATAGGTGAAATGGAGCAATGGGCTATATGGTGTCATGGTGCTTCTAACTTTCTAAAAGAATCAATCATGGAACGTTCGGATAAATTCGAAGTCATCATAGATCAAACTACTGGTATATTATCTTATGATGAATCTATACGTGAAAAATGTAAAGTTGAATTACCTTATTCTATGAAATTATTATTACATGAATTATATTCTATGTCCATCGGTGTTAGATTAGTTACTTCTGTTACCAATACTAATGATCATGTTTCCACTTTCTTATTACAATCAATGGATAGTAATATAATCGATATTAAAATGCCTGATATAATCGATTTTATTGATATGAAAGAAGAAACTGAATTAGATAAATCAATGGATATTGATAAATTTGCTAATAGAAAAGATAAATATAGTGCTGATAAAGCTGATGATTGTATAAATGATATTACTTGGATGAAATTAGATAATATTAAAAATGCTAAAGATTATACCGAATATTTAAAACAAATATCTACTAATCCTGTTTATGAAACATTCATTCAAATATATTTTCACGCTGGTGATGTAATTCAATTTGAAAAATATGGATATTTAAAATCTAGAATGTTATCTTATCCTAAAGTTAAATCTAATGAATCTAATATTTTTGTTGGAAATAATTATATAACTACTTATAATACCTTCGAGTATCTTTTCAATAAATTAAAAAAAGGTGTATATATCGTTATCAAAGATAATGAATTAGATGTTTATCTTCCCTTCAATAACATTAATTATGTTAATAATTGGTCTACTATATTAAAAAAATCTAATCCTAAAATGATTAAACAATTAGTTAATAATTCTAAAAATCTTTCTGATCCTTCACGATGGTATGCTAATAATTGTATCTTTAAATATGATAATATGAAATATAGATATAAGGAGTTCATTCAAGAAGGTGATAAAACAATTGTACCATTAAAACATTTCTTATTAGGATTTATTAAATATTTAAAAGAAACTGATAAAAAAGTTAATGATGTCGAATTCTTCTTCAATCCACGCGATTTCCCGGTTCTTAGAAAAGATTTCAAAGAACCATATAGTCAAATATTCAAAAATGATAAAATAGAAAAAGAATATCAACATAAAATTCATACTCCTATATTATCTCAATCAGGTAATACAGATTTTGAAGATATACCAATGCCCACTGAAGATGATATGATGAGAATTACTAATAAAATTTATCCAGATAATTGTAAAAATAATTATAGTAAAGAATTCAAATTCGAATTAAATTTCAATAATAAAAAACCTATTTGCGTTTTCAGAGGATCCGCAACCGGGTGTGGTATAGATACTAAAACAAATATGAGATTAAAAGCTGCCGAATTATCTTATGAATTATTTAATAAAGGTAAAAATATACTTGATGCTAAATTAACTTCATGGAATAATAAACCTAAAATGTATGATGGCAAATTAGACCAAATTAATAAAAGTAATTTTAAATTCAATGCAGGTAAACAAAATTTTATGGATATAGAAGAACAGTCTAAACATAAATATATCTTAAATATCGATGGACATGTAAAAGCTTTCAGATTAGGTAATGAATTCAGAATGGGTTCTGTTATATTATTAGTAGATAGTCCTTATACTCTATGGTTCCAAAAATACCTTGAAGAATATACTCACTATATACCCATCAAATCTGATCTAAGTGACCTGGAATCACAAATAGAATGGTGTATCAAAAATGATGATAAATGTATTAAAATAGCTAGTAATGGGTTGGAATTCTATGATAAATATTTATCATATGAGGGAACCTATTTACACTTTTATAATTTGATTAATAAATTATCATCATATCGATCAAAACCAGAATTAAAAATGTCAGAATATACTATCAATTTCGTTGTACCTTATCGCGACCCAGGTGATGGTTCTCGTAAAAAACAATTAGATATATTTATTAATCAGATTAATATAATCTTTAATGGTCTATCAAAAGTCAATATATATATTATTGAACAAGATTCTGATAGAGATGATTATGATGATATCCCCGAATTACTCAAACAACCTAATAGTAGAATGGCTAAATTTAATTTAGGAATTCTTAAAAATATTGGATTTACTATCGCAAATGATAAACTTGATGATAAATCTTATACCATATTAACAGATGTCGACCTTTTACCCTCTTTCAAATTAGTTGATACTTATCTTACTTATCCCGATACTATTATTCATCTTGCTAATAAAGGCACTCGATATGATATGGATGGTAAAAATAATTCTTTTGTAGGTGGAGCATTAGCTGTTAATCAAAAAGATTTCATTCAATGTAATGGATATCCTAATAATTTCTGGGGATGGGGTGGTGAAGATGATGCGTTATTTAATAGAATTGATACAAATAAAATCAAAATTAGTAGACCAACAGACCCCGTCATCGATCTCGAAGATTATTCACTCGAAGATAAATTAACTATTCTCAGAGACCGACAGCTGAAAGAATTAAGAAAAGTAGAAAAAGTAAAAGATGATAAAAAAGAATGGAAGAATAATGGTTTATCTGATGTGAATGATTTGTATAATATTATTTCCGAATCTAAATATAATGATCTCGATAATACAAAACATGTTCTTGTTAAATTAATAATTTAAATATTTATAATAATATACATATGCCCAAATATAAACGTAAATCCAATAGATATAAACGTTCATCCAAAGAAGTAACTAGACCAGCTAAAACTGGAACAGCTAAAACTGGAACCACTGCATCAACTGCATCAGACTCAAATACTAATATGTTCATTGTTATTAGTGTTATTTTTTCTATCGTGTCAATTATTTATCAACTTACACAATTATCTGATTTCGTAACTAAAAAAGGTAATAAACAAGATGATAATCAACCAGATAATCAACAAGGTAGTTCTAATCTCGACAAGCCCGCTAACCCTATTATTATTATTATGGTCATATGTGCACTCGTTGGTTCGGGAATACTATTAGATTATTTATTGTTTGGAGAATCGCGTATATTTCGTAATTTGTATTTACTATTGAGAACATTCTATTAATCATTAAAAATATTTGTAATAATATACATATGCCCAAATATAAACGTAAATCTAGAAAACCTTCTAATTATAGAAAATTTTCTAAATCTAAAAACCCTTCTAATGTAGCATCAAACTCAAAGAGTGAGAACGCACAAACCTTAATGTCCTGGGCAACAAATGGCCCACTTTTATATATTTTTGTTATATTTTTAATGATGTTAATTATTTATAATTTAGCAATTTATATTAATACAAAAGATGATAATTCCAAACACGATAATGATGATAAACATGGTACTTCCAATTTATACAAAACAGTAAGTCCTGTTATTATTATTATTTTTATAGTTCTTATTTTTTGTTTGGGATTACTAATTGATTATTTATTATTTGGTAATTTATATATATATCGCGACATTCTATTATTCTTCTATTTGTAATTATTTCGATCAAATGGTTTATAATTAAATATATCGGGACACGATTATAAATAACTACATTAAAACAAATAGCCGTCGTGGCTATATTTGTTTTTTTGTTCCTCCATCCCAATTTGGTATTCAATCAGACCAAATATATAGATTTGGCACTTTTTTTGCCGGCCGAAAAGTTCTGGTTGACTTCCTTAATGATTCGGATTTCACATCATGACTGAATGTCACCTTCTTCTTCACCACTTTCGAACATGCCTTAGGCTCAATCTTGAATCTTCTTTCGTCTTTGACCCTCTTAGCCTTCTTTTCCCTGAAATCTGCACTGGCCTCCTTCAACTCTTTCTCTAACTTCACCTTCTCTTCTGGTGAGCCTTTGAAATAGTCTTTTTCATTTTGGATATTCCGTACATTTCTCTGAGCCTCTTTGTAATATACATCCTCCATGCAATACTCCTCGAACCACTTCAACCTATCTAGGTCCTCTCCGCTACTTTCCTCCGGTTGGGTCCACCTCTGTAGCCGCGAGTTGGGTTTTATCCCAAACCCATCCATCTCTCGTCACCTCTCAATAGTGATACCCCGTGTACTCAATAAACAATGTACACGCAACAGAGTTCTGAGTATTAACCCAGTACTATTATAATAAATATATAAATATTTCAAATTATATGTATAACTTTAAAACAAAACAAACAATGTTTGCCGAGCATCGTGCTCTAGAACCTATCATGATATCGCCTTGTCTATCATGATGGTGCTTTTCCTCGATTTTTGCGAAAGGTCGATGTCCGGGACGAGTGTCCATCGCCCTTTTTTCCATTCGCAAAGGTATCTGTGTTCACCGAGTACTTTGAGAAGCTTATCATGCTTATCATGTAGGTTAGTCAACCTCCTTCTCAATGATGTCTCATTTGACCGCACATCCCGTTTATCAACCACCATGCGCGACATGGTCTCCCTGGTCTTTTTGAGATTATCACTCATCTGACCGCACATCCCGCGATGCTTCTCCTGGAGTTTCAGATTCAGCTCATTCATCTCATTGAGCTGCTCATTCTTCTCATTGATCGCATCAAGAGTGTCTCTGACCTCCCTCTTATAGAGCGTCACAGTCTTCTTATGGTATGCTATCGTAGAATCCCTCGCAAAAATTTCTTCATCCCTCTCTGCCACAATGCTCTGAAGGGCCGCTATCATCGCGTCCTTCTCCGAACTCTTGCCGAGTTCTTCTTCCGAACTCACACCGAGTTCTTCTTCCGAACTCTCGCCGATTTGTACCCATTCCTCCGTGTCATCCATGTGACCAGATTTTTGTTTTTGTTATTAACTCATTCAATTTATAAATATTTCAAATTATTCTTAATATTTCAAAAACAAAGAACCGTCGTGGTTACAGTTGTTTTTTTGTTTATTGGTATTCAAATCTCATGATGGTGTTCCAATCCTTGATGGTATATATGATTCACTGCTTATTGATTCCGAACACCTTATAATACCTTCAAATATTGATGCAGGTATGAACTTTATAGACTCATAATTCTGCTTGAGTGCAATAATAACTAATTGTAGATGCATCCTCATTAAATTATGAGATATATACTCTAATGCCAATCCATTCTGCTTGACTGCCTCATACATAAAATTTGTATACATACCCATTGTTATATGAGATATAAACTTTAATGCTAATCCATTCTGTTTGACAGCATCACACACAATACGTGGATGTAGTTTTATCATTGCTGTCGGTACAAACTCTAAGGCCAATCCATTTTGCCTAACTGCCAATAGGACTGGACCAAGTAAATTCTTTACATTATGAGATGCATAATTCAATGCTCTTCCATTCTGCTGAACCGCTTGTATCACCATCGCTGACATATCACATAACTTAGATGATGCAAACTCAAGCGCCATACCATTCTGATTAACTGCATTTATTACAATATATATATTATCCCGCTGCTCTTTTGAAGCATATCTAAGATTCAACCCATCATTGTAAATTGACTGTATTAATTTATTATCACACTTTATCATGACTTTCGATTCTACCACAGTTCTTTATCACAATATATATATTATAAATTTCAAATTATTAATGATACTATTCATTTTCAACAAAAGATAACTTTTATATAAAAAAAAAGTTATACTCTTTTTCTTTTTTTTTAATGGTTATAGTCCACTACATCAGGCTATTATATCTAGTCTTTGTACAAAAGATCCTGCAATTCATCTCTCTCTTTAAATGTACGTTCTAGATCCACCTGAATTCGATATTTGACTTTCATCAAATTGTCAAACTGAATCTTCAGGTTTGATTTTTCCTTGCGACATCTAATTAAGCACTTTACTACTGCATCCATAGTTTTCTGCTGTTCGTCGTTCTGTTTATTTACCTCCCCCTTTTCCTCAAGCTCATCTTTGAGCCCACGGTTCTCAACCTTAACCTTTTCAAGCTCATCTTTGAGCCCAAGGTTCTCCTCCTTTAGCCGCATAATTTCTTCCCATTGCATAACGACTGCCATTTCAGCTACTTTTAAAGTAATTTTAAAAATAAATATTTCAAATTTTAAAAAAAGAGTAATACTCTAATTTCTTTTTTAAAGTGGTTATTGTCCACTAAATCAGATTTTATGCATTACCTTCAATGCGTGAAATCTAATCAATGTCCTGCTTGTAGCAGCTGGTTTAGTACTGCTATTTGGCGATCCTTGAGCCGAATAGCCGCCTCGAGTAAAGCGTTTTCTGTGGTTAAAGTCGCGATGCGTACATGCCGCCTCTCGCAGGCTATCCGTGAATCAAGTCGTTTGCGCAATACGCGCCTCTGCTTCTTTTCGCTGAGAGCGTTGAATGCCTCATCGGTGATGCGCTTGCCACGGCGATTGCGCACGATCTCGACGATGCTACTGTCCCTGGGACCACCGAAATCAGGATTTATTGCCCCGATTGGCAACACTTCCGCTACTGGTAATGCCATTACAGCTACTGGTCTTGCCATTACAGCTACTGGTATTGCCATTACAGCTACTGGTCTGGCCATATAGCTAATTATAACTCTAATCGATTGGTTCACCGACCATTTTCCGTATTCTTTATTTAAAATATAATATATCATTTTCAAATTATATATAATAATTAAAAAAAAGAGTCGTACTCTAATTTCTTTTTTTTTCGAAGTGGTTATAGTCCACTTGGTCATACCTTCCCCGCGTGAGATCTAATCAAGGACCTTGGTGGGTCTCTTTCACCGGCAGTGCCACACGTGGTCGCTGCGCCTCAATTCCTTCAGCTCATCAATCTCACTCTTGAGCCCACGGTTCTCCTCTTGCAGTGTAGCATTCTCCCTGCGTGCTCTCTCCAAAGCCCTTCGGGAGACTGCATCACGCATCTTGATAGTATGGGTCTCCTTCATAAGCTCGGCCTTCTCCCCACGACTTCTAATCAAGGACTGTCGAATCTGTTCAACTCGCTCCTGCAGGTTCATGATCGTCTCAACCAGATTATCAATATCCTCGCACGCAATATCTGCTTGCACAACCTCCGTGTGCACAGCAACCGATGCAGCCACAACCTCCGTGTGAACAGCAACCGATGCAGCCATTATATCTACTGATGCAGCCATTACAGCTACTTGGTAATCTCTTCGATGGGTTCACCAACCTTGTACTGTATTCTTTATTAATATAAAAATTTCAAATTATATATAATAATTTAAAAAAAGAGTCGTACTCTAATTTCTTTTTTAAAGTGGTTATAGTCCACTACATCTGACTGTTCATCATGCATCGTAAGTCATCACCTACACCATCCATTCCTTCAGCCCATCAAGCTCAATCTTGAGATCATGGTTCTTCTTGCGACATACAATCAAGGACCTCATAGTCTTTCCAAGTTCCTTCACTATTAAAATGTTATCACCTATCCTGGTCTCTTTGAACTTCTCCGAAGCCTCGCGCTTGAGTCTACGGATCTCCTGAAGACTAACTTCAAGCTGTGCCTTCAACGCAATGTTCTCCTCTTTTGCGATGCCGGCGGCAACGGTTTTGCCAACGACCAACTCCCCGAGAGCATGGTTCTCCTCCACAACTTTAGCCTTCTCCTCAATCAAGCGCGACAAGGTCACCATGGTCTTTTTAAGCTGCGCCTTTACGACCATGATATTCTCAACCGGATTATTCACCACCTCGTTCACAATCTCCGCGTGAACAATCGGTGTATCCATTACAGCTACTTGGTACTCCTTTCACGAACGTTTGTTAATCGACGTTGTTTTTGTACCGTATTCTATATTAATAAAAAAAAATATAAAATTTTCAAATTATTTATAATTCAGACATAATCAGTTCAATTCTTTCTTTCATCAATTTGTCAAATACATTTAAATCATTAATATTATATGCATTGTGAATCATCCATATTGTGAAACCATCATCTACATCATTTACCCAATAATCCGACCATCTCATATATATACCAATACTTTTGAAATATTCACGAACCATTTTCTTTTCCGAATTATCACCATTCGTTTCAAATAATTTAAACATGACCTTATATACAATATTAATTGAATCATCAGTTGGAATAATATACTTGTAACGATCTTCTTGCTTATCAATCGGATTATGATAAATATATGTATGATTTGGATCAGGTGTCCATTCTACCCCACCAACAATTACTGATTCTAATTCAGTACCATTATATATTTTACATTCATAATATCTCGTTTCAAAGATATCTTCATTCATGAAATACATCATGTTCAATATGAATGACATACAATCTGCCAAGTATGTATAATACTTAGAACCAATACATGATTCACGTAGTTTTACTATATGAGTATTTAAATCATATAACTCCATGAATTTGTTAATAATAATTGTTTTTGTTTCATCATAAATTTTATTATTTAGTACAACTACTTCTTTTTCATATTTATCAATTCCATTCAAATATAGTGATATATATCTCTTTGTTCGAGGGTAACTTGACATTACAATCGGTTTATTCATATTCATAATATTTTGTGTATTTATTACTGTAATATTATTGAGCTCATAATTATCTTTTCTTCTAAAATTAGAACAAGGTAATCCATCACCAACCATCTTTATATCTCCTTGAAATACTATATGATCTAATTCTTGCATCATTTCTACCATTTCATCATTTCCAAATTTAGTTGATATTAGTGCTGCTGCTATTTCTAATACTTTCTTTTCATCATCGCATATTTTAATTTCACTCAGATTATAATTTCTAGTAAATTTTAACATTTCTTTTTTTAAAAAAAATAAAAATATATATAACTTTCAAATTAAAATATTTCTTCATATATTGAAAATAATTTTTTTATTCAATTGACCTTCTAATAGCTTCATTCATATCCTCATCTAAAAATCCATCAGAAATTCCATCAATGTTCTGAGAATAATCAATATTGTAATCTGGATCATTACGGACTTCCATCATTAATCTTAGATATGACTCCATTAGAGGCCGTATCATTTCTATTGATGATTCATTTACTGGATCGGGCTCCAGATCTGGAACCGCATTAGATTCTGATCCCGGTTCTGGTTCCGGTTCCGGTTCTGGTTCTGGTTCTGGTTCTGGTTCAGGTTCAGTTATAAACTCATATCTACATATGGGACACGTGTTGTTTTTTTTAAGCCATGGAATTATTCCATCGCATTTACTAGATGATTTGTGAAATTTATGAGAATTATTACATGGTATTGTAATATATTCATCACCCAGTTCAAATTCTTCTAAACATATACAACATGAATCATTTAATTCAATATTTGATTCTATTATTATATTAGTCTCTAATTCATCTATTATCGTTTGTTTTGTAGGTTTGTCTATAATAACTGTATCAATGTTAAAGATATCATCTTGACCAATTGTATAATTAAATAATTCTCTAATTATATTTTCCATTTCTATGTTTTCACGATTATTTGCCAAAATTGTCAATGGATTCATTGTCGATCGTATCTCTGGTTGATGAGATGGTTGAGACATATTTATTCTTCTCATTCTCCAATTCTTTTAATATAATATTCTTTATATTAATTTTTTGTATATTATACTCCAGATCAATAAAAGAATTAAACTCTTTTAAAAAATCTCTTGAAATTTTACTTTGATAATATATATTATCCATTAATTTTAAATATATATATATATTAATATTTCAAATTAAAAATATAATGGTTGATTATCATTATAATCTATAGATACTTGATTGATTTTATTATACATTATAGAATTCATATATTCTACTAAATTAAAATTATCTAACTTAATTTTTTCACAATTTTGGCATCTAAAGATATCATTCGATTCTTCTGGATGGATTTTCAAATAACAATTATCATTAATATTTTCCATAATTTGTAATCGTTTTTGTTCATAAGTATTCTCCATATATATAAATAATTATAAAAAATATGATAATAAATTATCTATTACTATTTATTATAATTATTATACCCCAGGCAATTACATATAATAACATACCTGGACCATCAATATCGTTCCTATGTTCATATGGTAATATTAATTCATTACTTACATAAACTAATAAAGTTGAGATTAATCCAATATATTTATAATTTCCATCGTAATGATTACCCACCATTAAACCTATCATGCACCATGATAGATACAATATAACAGGAATAATTATCGATTGCTTATTGTTATTATTAATATAATTATTACTAATAATAATTGATAATACCACACCTATACATGGTGCTATATATAATTCTTTATTTTTTCTATCTAGTGATATAATATATGCAAAAATCATCCAACCAATTATAAATAAAAATGTACATGATAACTTACCAATTTTACTCATATCTAATTTTTTATTTTGTGTTGATCTTTCATGAGTAGATTCAATAATATTATCTATCGTGTTGCGTATAGTAATACTAAATATTATAATGAATGATGCAATACTAGTTTTCATCATTAAATCATTATCCAATATCATTTATATTATAATATACATAATATATTAATATTATACAAAACAGTATATATTACTGTATTTTATAAACCTTCAAATTTTAATTAATTCAAAACCCTCCCCATCTAATGGTTCTTCAAAATGTTTCTTATATACATAATAAGCAATTTTTGGAACTTGTTTATCATTATCTCGCATCCGATTATTTTTTAAAGATATATCTAATGATGTCGACAAATATATACATCTGATACTCATGTTATTCTTATTACCCAGATTTATATATGATAGTCTCTTTTTAATAGAACTATTAGTTGCATCAAATACTATTGATTTACCTTCATTTATATGTTTTCGAGATGCTTTAATCATTTTAGGTAATGTTTTATATACGTCACCTTCTATATGAATATAGTTCTCATCATTACATATATTACTCGCTATAGTTGTTTTACCTGATGCCGGATATCCAACCATTATAATAATCTCGGGATCTTTTGATAATATTATTTCTGGAGTAATTATATTTGGTTTAATGTGAAATGCTGTTTCTGGAGAAATACATGTTATTCCAATATTATCTGCAAATAATTTATCACTATCCGAAAAGTCTATCTTACGACCCATTGCATCACCAATATAATATGATTCTTCTTTATTTATAGTATAACCTTCTAATAATATATCAAACATTATTGTTGATGGTTTATATTCTTTCTTATTCATAGCAATTACTACATATAATGGTATCTCTAAATCTTCTGCAACTATCTTAATCTGTTCACATTTCCACTTCTTTGATTGATTTGTAAATATAACTATCATATTACCTTCATCATATAACTGTTTTACCTTTTCTTTTATGTTTGGATAATACCACTTCCAATCACTGATGTTACTTGGAAATGTATTCGCATTTATTGGATTAACTAATGTCCAATCATAATCAATACCTATCATTTTATCTCGGAATACTGCACCTTTTATATTGTATATTATTGGCATACTCAACCCTCTTATTTATTATATGTATTTTATTGTTTTCAAATTATTATTTTTTTTTTATATTCAATATACAATTAATATAATTTTTGTAAATTTCATTTTTCGCTAGAGTTACATATTTCATTTTAAATTTCAATTCATCATTCTCTTTTTTCAATTCATTATTAGCATTTTTCAATTCATCATTCTCTTTTTGTAAGTCTATCAGTTGATTGTATACATCATTTAATTCTATCTTTTGATTGTATGCATCATTATTCAATTGTAAATCTTTGAAATATAATTGAAACATCGATGGTGGCATTATTATTATTATTATTATTTATTAATATAATGTTAAATTCAAATTATAGATATGTTTAAATTATATAAAAAATAAGATATATATTATATAAAAAATGAATTCAGATATTCCTAATTATATTAATGATTTTATAAGTTTTAATGCGTCAACTTTAAAAGATATATATGAGGTTGGTTGTGAAAATGAATCAGAGGGATTATTAATGATTAATTGTGATGTAACTAATAATGATTCTGATGTATATTTCACAAGTGAAAAAAGATTTATTGAGATGGGTAAGGCTGATTTCTATAATGATATTAAAACCAATATTAAAGAAGATCAAAAAGATGATATGATATTATATATAATGGATAAATCATTAAATAAAGTATTTTTATTAATTGTAAAAAAATAATAACCCACTCTATCACCACATATATAATATGGTCTCTATGAATTGATTTCTAGAACTTCTCCATTTGCCATGGTGATCTTCTCACTATTTCGATTATTACTGACATTCTTTCGGTGTGTCATACCTGTTCCAATACCTCCATCATCTTCTTCATCTGAGATGTCGGCATTACTTTTCTTACTCTTAGTAGTCTTCTTCTTCTTGACTACCTCGTCAGAGTCCTTCTTGACTACCTCGTCAGAGTCCTTCTTGACTACCTCGTCAGATTCCTTCTTCTTCTGAGTAGTCTTCTTCTTCTGAACTGTCTTCTTTTTAGATGTATTCTCGACCTCCTCGTCTGAGTCATTACTATCCGAATCTTCTGGAGTTGAATTGTCTTCATTCTCATCAGAATCATTCTTTTTTGATAATAGTTTATCTTTCTCTTCGTTTGCCAATTGAATATATACTTCCTTTTCTTCATCAGTCATCAGATTATTCCAGATTTCACTGAGTTCTGATGCAGTAAATGACTCATCCGGATACTTCTTGCGATACATTCGCGTGAAGATAATCCATGAATTAGGTGCTTTCGTAGCCACCTTCTTCTTATCCTTTTCAACTTTTTCCTTCGTAGAAATCAGTTTACCATTCTTATGAGGATTACCCTCAATACTCTTCATATATTTAATCCCATGTTCAATAAATTCTGAGACGTTATCAAACACCACATCATCTTCAACAATATCGTTGTACATCTTCTCCAATAGAATTGGCATGATATCTTCAACCGCTTTCGTGATCTTGACCTTCATGATATATTTTGTATTGAACTTTAAGTAAGTTATTTACTATTTATGATAATATTAAAAACATATTTCAAATTAATTTTTAATTTGAAATTTAGATACATATTCTCCATATTAAAGTCTATATCATGTGGATTTCTAATAAAGATAAAATGATCGCGTTATTATATGATAAAATATCATATAATATTCATAACTTATTATTTGAAGATTTAATTAATCAGACATTCTTTAATCAAAATGTCATCAAAAAACCTACATCATCTACATTTATTGATGATTTAAAGTGTCATATTTGTAAAGATGGTGATAAATCAATATGTTCGATATGTCTAGTCGATTGTGAACCTGGTGATAATATGGTTATTTTACCATGTGGACACCAATTCCACGCCGATGGTAATGAATGCCCTGGATTATTTCCTTGGCTCAAAGATAATAACTCTTGCCCAATGTGTAAGGATGAATTACCATCTAATGAAACTATTAATGTTACTAATGATGTTCAAGTTATTAGACAATTAGATGATAATATTGTTGATGAAATGATTAATAATATTCTGATGGATGTCATGAATCGTGAACAATCTGTAATTACTAACATTCAAACGAATGAACAAGAGTTAATTGATATCATTCAAATATATATTCGTAATACTATCATTTAATTTACTATATAAATTACTATATAAATTACAATATTTTTTATTTAAACTTTTTAATATAATATATATATAGTAATTACTTTATGGATCGCAAATATATTGATTATATTCGCAAAGAATTAAATAATTGTGAAGAAATTGAAGCACCATTTAATATAAAATTAAATCAAAGAATTAAATATATTACTATTTATAATGGTAAAGAAAAATTTTTTACTGGTGGTAACTTTGTTAGATTAGGTAATGAAAAAATTATTCTTTCAAAAGGTAATTCACAATGGTCTTTAAAAACAAAAATTAGAGATAATAATAACAATATCCTTTATAAAAGTAGAATCTTTATTGAACATAATGAAAATATATGTAGTAAAGAAACTTCAGAATATATTGATACTATTAAAGCACAACAGATGGTTATTGAAAAATTAACTTTGAAAAATAAAAAATTAAAAGATATGTTAAATATACTATAATCCAATTAAATTTGATATTCATTTTATTATTTATTTATTTATATATATATACAATGAGTGAATTAGATAAACTTAAAAAACAATTATGTCTTTATAAACTTGAAAATAACAAACTTAATGCTAAATATAAATTTTATAAATCCATTTTTAGGTCTCATAATAATTCAGTCGTTCTGAATTTACAAATTAAAAAAATAAATGGTAGTCGTGTATGGGTCGATCCTATTCGTGATGATATTGAATTTATTAAATTACTTGATAGAGATGATGAAGTTACTGAATGGTTAAAACCTATTAAATTTGAAAAATAATACAATCTAAATCAGCTGCGGCCGCCGCTGAGCCTCGCGATTGGACCTTTCGCCTCGCTATCTCTTCTCCACTTGCGCAGTTTTTCACAATCTGTTTTGTTTAATTCAGGGATCAGATTACCCTCATGGTCTTTCCAATTGTTTTCCTCCGCTGTTACACAATCAGACAATTTACTAAGTTTTATACCCACTTCTTCTTGAGATGTTCCACACCAATACAATAAATATATAAATGAAATTATGACAAATGCGGCGATAATAAGTGCAAGTATTATTCTTCCTGATACGCCTCCTTCTGTGTCTGATGCTGAGCCTGATGCATTACCATCTGTTCCTTCAATTAACTGTAAATTACATATTCTATTTATTAAATTATTTGTAAATAATCCCATTATAAAAAATAATACATACATAATATATTCATCCATTTCTATATTCATCTATATATATATATTTATTTATTTTTTGGATATTTAGATACAATTATTCTACACTTTTATACCATCATAGCTTTCGCTCCATCTAAACAGTCTATCACACATATCTGTGTAATATGAAGGGTGATTAAACCACTCATCATCTGTTTCCATTTCCATATTTGTTTTACATTTAGTCAATTGATTCATTTTATTACTAATCTCTTTATCTACTTGTGTGTTTAACCTCGGGGCTTTGCTTGACCTATTTACTACCATAATACAATTATGATGAATCATATATATTAAATAGATTTTCACAGAACTGTTTGTAAAAATCAGGGTACTCTTTATCAGTCATCTGGTTTATCCAGTTATTATTCCGGTTCACCACACATGTATCGTAATCTTTAAGTTTTTTATTACTCTCGACTTGTACTTGTGTCTTTAACCCCGGGGCTTTTCTTGACCTTTCTATTACCTTAATAATAACACAGATTCCTAATACGCCAAAAAATCCAAATCCTATTATTTTTCCTAATGTGCCTCCGTATAACCCGAACCCCTCATCAGAGTCTGACGCCGAGTCTGATGCATTACCATCCAATCCTTCAATTAACTGTAAATTACATATTCTATTTATTAAATTATTTGTAAATAATCCCATTATAAAAAATAATACATACATAATATATTCATCCATTTCTATATTCATCTATATATATATATATATTTATTTTTCATTTGTATTATCTTTTTATTTTTTTGGATGTTTTGATACACTTACCCAAAACACTAATAAAATCATCTACATCAGATTCTTGTAAATATATCCAACTTGGTATATTTGATCCTTGTTCCAGATGACTCGTTTTAGCTAAGGCTATTTTGTATTTATTTTTATTTACACATAAATTTTTTTTCTTATTTACAAGTATACCCCATTTTCTTTGATATTTAATTAAGTTAGAATAAAAAGTTTTTTCTGAACTGGATACAGTATCAATATTTTTAATTTTTTTGATTACCTGTTTCCATGATTTGGGTCGTGGATTATTTAAAATCTTTTCAATAATTTGTCTATTTCCCCAAGAAATATAATATTCATATGCTAGATAAACAAGTATACATACTACTAATATAATTATTAATATAATAAATATACCCCACTTTTCAAAAAATGTTTTATCAACGACATCTTTTTTATTATTTTTTTCATCATCTATATCATTATTTTCTTTGCCTGACATATATATATATATATATATATAATGACAATTATCTGCAATTTTTCATATAGCAGGTAATATAGTTCTCAGATTTAATTTCAAACTTAACCGACTTTTCTTTTAAGTCATAAACAAATATATATATATAAAATCCATTATTAAATAATTATGGATTTTATACTTCTTCATATTTATTATCGGCGTTTTTTTGTGTAAAGTATTTTTCATCTTGGGTACCCGGCTCAGTCTCATACATTTGACATTCTACCAATTCGTCCTCTATTGGTTTATTATCGCATCTATTTCCATAACAGACCATCGCCTGATTCAAATCTGGTTTTAGATTTAGTTTTTCCGACCCAGGGATAACTGGGGCATAAAATGCGGTGAGCGGGTGCCCGCGATCTGAGCAACCACTAATCGATGAACTACATCCTTGAGCGGCGTCCCACGGCTCCATTTGCCAGGCATACTTGTATTTTGTTGTTGTTTTCTCACCTGTTTCTGGATTTATACCTAACCAGCATCCAACTGGCCGCAGGCCCTGGATAGCTTTGTCCACTTTATTAGTAGCAGCTGCTCCACCAGACCTTATCGGCACACCCCTCATTGGTGTGGAGCTACCAGACCTTGTCGGCACACCCCTTATTGGTGTGGAGCTACCAGACCTTGTCGGCACACCCCTTATTGGTGTGGAGCTACCAGACCTTCCCTCTATCAATCTTCCACCACACCTATTCTTCATCATACACATATTTTTCATGAAACCTTGTAGCATGAATCCAACAACAAACGCCAAAACAATTATTAGTAAATTATTTTCGTCCATTCTTATTTATAATATATATATATATATAAAATTTATAATTAAATATATATATAAAAAATTTATAATTAAATCATTCGTGTCATGGGTATTCCAGTGTTTTACCATCATCTATTCAACTCTTCCAAATAATATAATGCAAACGCAATCAACAAAGTGAATAAATAATTATTATTAATGACCATTAGTATATTCTAAACAATAAGCGACATCATTTATAAAACACATTAATTTTGTACATGAATTTATTACACCATTTAAAGCGGTACATGTATTACATCCATCGTACCAACTAATACAATTGATAGGAATATTATTAACACTACATTGACATATATCACAACCATTGTTATCTTTTACATATCCATTATTACAATACATCATACACATAACATCTGAGCAAACTGGCACAGGCACCGATGGAGGCATAGAGCAGGTACCGTAGCAGGTACCGGCACACATCATACCGGGTTGGACGATGCACGTGGATCCCGTGACACACTGAGGACAGTCGGATGGATTCTCGCAGAAACCGCTCGAGCAGCGACCGCCAGCGGCGACTGGGATACCAGCGGACGGGTCGACCATAGGATCTATTGCATAACAATCTATTCTACCACACCCTGTGATACAACCACAATCATCTGGTACTTCGGGTGTATAATTACATCCTGGGGCAGGCATTGGACATGGCGTGGGTGGCTGACATGGTTCACAATGAGTTAATACTGGCACGCTGGGTGAGTGAACCATAAGACCTGGTTCCATAACACCACCTCTAATTTGATTACAATTTCCATAAGAATCTCTAATGGTATTTGTTTCACAAGATCTCATACACTGACCAGGGGCATCGGCAATCATTGGACCCATTACATTTGCACACTCTAAAGAAGGAAAACATCTTGATTGATGGGATGGTAATGTATATCCACCACATGATTCACCTTCATTAGAAAAAAGGACACATTCTTTTGGACCATCCACATTCATAGTGTATGGGCGACAAAAATGAGTATTATCGCAATCAGAATCTAATAGACAATCGCTCCTTGTTGTAATATCACAATCTATGGGGCAGGCTATATTTTCTCCGTTTCTTTGTCTTTTTAAGCAATCAGAACAATCAACAAAGTTATCATTACATGGAGTTTCCCATTGTCTTATGCAAGATTGAGATGATTCACACCAGGAATATCCTGCTCCAATTAAACAATTATTGGGGTCTCTTAGACCACCTACCATGGGTGGCATAATATCTCCATTACTTTTTTGTGAGAAACCAGTAATAAAAAACATACTTTGGATTACAAATTTAAACATACTTTATACTTATTATTATTATTTTTTTTTTAAGCTATTATTTATTAATCAAACCATATTTCAATCGTTTATTATTTATTAAATACTTATCATGTCTACAACATAAATTATTAATATGTTTTACATTACTACATTGATCAATTAAACCATTATTAAATGTGACAGCATTGCAATTTAAACAATTATATTTAATATGTTTTCTATAATCATTATTAATATCTCCAAATATTAAAAAACCTTTATTTTTTTTAATATTTATATGTAAACCACATAAATCATTACACTTTGAACTATTAGAACACTGACGTATATATCCATTATTATATACATTTGCATGACATCTATTTATTTTATTTGTAAATAACTCTTCGCTAATATAACCTTTATTGTGTCTTGGGGTTAATTGTTTATTAAATGATATATTTTGTAAATGAAATTCACATCTTTTTTTAATAAATTCATTATATTTTGGTTCATTAATTTCATCAATTATTTCAGTTATTAATAATTGTTTAATTATATTTTCCATTATACATTTATTGAATCAATTATATCATTCATTTTCAAATTTAATTCATTATTAATTAATATATCTTCTATTGATACTATTATTTCTTTATATATCATATCATTTATTGTATAATTACTAAATTTTTTTTCTAGTTCTTCTTTTAAATAATTAGGTTGCTTATACTTTGTTTCGCGTTTCAAAAATTTTGGATTAGCCATTAATTTTAATAATATATCATCCATTCTATATTATATAATTATAAAAGATATTATTTTGTATTTTTAATATATTAATATATATTAATTTATTAATTGTGTTCTTGTGTTCATTTTTAATATTATTTCTTTTACATGTTATATAATTCTTATTATTTACATTATTATATTTAACTAATTGAATGTCATTATTAACTTTATATTTTTTATTTATTTCTTTTTCTATATCCAATAATTTTTTTAAATCATTTTCTGATTCGATATATATGTGTGATAAAAAATTATTATAAATAATAGATGAGTATTTGATTAGCAATGGTAACCCTATAATATAAAAATCGTCTATTTTGTATTTTAATATTATTTTATTTTTTTTTTCAAAACTAATTATATTTTCAGTATTTAAATTATTTATAATCATATGCATATTAATATAATAAAGATTAATATTTACAGATATGTACATAAATGATGTTATTAAAAACAGAAATCATCCTCACATTATAATACTAACCAAAACAAAGAATTTTGATATTTTTGATTATTTAAAAATAACTAAAAAATTAATAACTAATAATAATATTGAATATTATACAGATGATAATAAATTTCTATTTAATATTCAGATTTTTAAAAAAGATATGAATAGTTATAAGAAATTCATAAACGATATTATTCATACAAATATTACCAATGATCATATTTATTTATATTTCTATAATTATTATAATGTTTCAAATAATTTACAATATTATATTAAATATGTGATGGAATATGTATCATATGTCAAAGTTGTTATTGTATGTAGTTCATTCAATTATATTATAAATTCTATTAAAAATCAATCTTTTATAATTAAAAATAATACAATTGATGAAAATTATAAATACTATGATACTATTATAAATATCATATACTCTATATATATTACTTGTGATTTTGAATCATTCATTTCTAAGATTAGAAATGTTGTTTATAATACATTCAAGTATGATGTCTCTATTGATTTTATTATAAACAAATTTATAAATAGACTGTTAGATAAAGCATATATATTAAATAAATCTAAAATAAAACTTATTAATCGAATTTCTACTCTAGAACATAAAAAAAGTATATCCAATAATAAATTAATCGTTTATGAATATATTTTTATCGAGATTTATCATATTATTAAACCATCTTTAAATGTCTATTATAATTTAATATAATTTAAATTAATTTAAAAATTATATATATATTTATTAATTATGGATACAGTAAAATATTTTGAATTAAATAATGAAAAAAAAATCATATTTATAAAATTAAATAACTTTATTGTATATAATAAATTACAAAATGTGTTGAAAATTACAAAAAGTCTAATAGATCCATATTGTAAATCATGGGATACTTATAAAAAATTAAATAACAAATATGAATATATATATAATAGTAATAAAACTTTGGGGTTAAATTTTAAACCTATTAGTCGATCCTATTTTAAATTACATGAAATTGTTCACGATCATGATATTTTACTAGAAGATAAAGTTATCTTTTGTATGGCGGAATCTCCCGGTGGATTTATTAAAAATATCTTAGATCATACCTCATCAACACATGTTTATGCCAATTCATTGTCTTCACCTAATCGTTCTATTCCTAGTTGGAATGATTCTATATTGAAATCTAATAAAGTTGATATTTTAAATGGAGTTGATAAAACAGGTAATATATGTAACATAAATAATATAAATAATATTATAGAAACTATTGGATATAATAAATGCGATATAATTACTGCTGATGGAGGAATCGATTATTCTAATAATTATAATAATCAAGAATTAGATTCATATGATCTTATCTTATCCGAAATATATCTGGCATTGAATTTACAAAAATGTGATGGTGTTTTTATTCTGAAGGTATTCGATATCTTCTATTATAATACTATCCAATTATTATATATTTTACATTTATTCTATGATAATGTTTATATAGCAAAATTAGATACTAGTAGACCTTCAAACTCTGAAAAATATATTGTTTGCAAAGGTTTCAAAATCAATAATGATAATACAATTATTAATAAAATTAAAGATTATATTGAATGTAATATTTGTTTAGATCTGTTTGTACCTATCGATTTTATTATTTCTTTATACACTTATATTGATTTTTTTAATAAACAACAAATATATAATATAAATAGTACTATTAATCTAATTAAACAAAAATATAATAATAATAATTTAATCATATACAATCATCTTGAAAATGCAAAAAAATGGTACAAAAAATATAATATTAAAAATATATAAGAAGAATTTTATATTCTATTATAATGAGTTTACTTTTAGAATCTTTAAATAATTATTATACTGAGGAAAAATTAGATATTTTAATAAGACTATTAAATAAATCATCAATCTCTCTAAGAGTTATTGATTGGTTTATTACTAATTATTCAAAAAAATATAATATTGAATATGAACATAATTCAAAAATTATTAATATTTATATGAGCTATAAATCTTTGCTCAAATCTTATTCTAAAAAATTTTTCGATCCATTTTGTAGAAGAGATAGAATCAATTTTAAAGATTCTATTAGCACTACTATTGGTCAATTAAATTTTTTTAAATGGGCCATTTCTAATGGTATTATGGATTATGTTTCCGAAAATTATCAATTAATTGATAAAGATATGAATGAATCAATGACAAAAAAAGCCTTTAAAACCAATCATCGTAAAAAAAGAAAAGAATTATCTAAATCATCTTATAAAACATTAACTAAAAAACATAATAAAATTATATTAACATTTGATTAATTTGATATATATATTTTTATTATATTATAAATGATGAGTAACCTTCTTCTATTAAAAACTATAGTTAATAATAGCGGTATTAATATACCTAAAG
>Ga0308007_10000143_pt1 | contig 30622 bp, 31 predicted proteins | sample Neamet71_FD_203152 | JGI IMG/M metagenome (GOLD analysis project Ga0308007, IMG submission 203152) | Marine microbial communities from water near the shore, Antarctic Ocean - #71 | ecosystem: Environmental > Aquatic > Marine > Unclassified | place: Southern Ocean | collected 2014-06-07
CTAAACCCCGAGAATACTGTTTTTTATAGACAAAGTGATGTAAGTCAGGTAACCGAGCTTTCTTGGTTTTTAAGTTGTTTTTTTCCTTATCAAAGACTCACTTTGGCTCATTCTTTTAAAGATAAAGCCGAACAACTTGAGGACGTAAATGCTGGATTGTTTTCCTACCCGATGTTGATGGCTGCTGATATTTTAATCTATGATGCGGAACTTGTACCTGTTGGCAAAGATCAGCTGCAACATCTTGAAATGACCCGTGATGTTGCATCCCGCTTTAACCACCTGATGGGAGAAACTTTTGTTTTACCCAAGGCTAAAATTCAAGAAGAGACGCAGTTCGTTACTGGAACCGATGGAAAAAAAATGAGTAAGTCAAAGAACAATACAATCAACATTTTTCTTCCAGAAAAAAAGTTGAAGAAACAAATCATGGGAATTAAAACAGACAGTACTCCTATTGAAGATCCTAAAGATCCAGACACCTGTTCGGTTTTTACAATTTATCAATTAATAGCAAGTCCTGATCAGGTCTCTGCTTTGAAGGTAAAATACCTAGAGGGAGGCATGGGATACGGTAATGCAAAACAAGAGCTTTTTGAATTGATTTTAAAGAAATTTCAAGCTGAAAGAAAAAAATTCGATTACTATTATGCGCATCCCGAAGAGGTTGAGGTTGCTTTGGCCAAGGGAGCCATAAGAGCAAGCAAAGTCGCCGATAAAGTATTGCATCGGGTTCGGCTCAAAGTCGGATTTTAAATTCATTCAAAATCTTTTCCTGGCAAAGGGCGAATATAGCCTTTCATTCCAATTGCAACAAAAAAATTGGCAGCATTACTGTATGAAAACATAGTGTTTAGAGAAATGATGTCCAAATTTTCTTGCTAGATGTTTTTTAAATGATTGAAAATTATTTTTTCTTCCTAATTCAATTTAATAAAAAGTTGTTTTTGAACTACCTTTTCACGTCATCTGACTCCCATCCCATCGAATATATCCGGTTATTTATGCTGGTTATGACCTGTGCCTTGTGATTTCTTGTCAATTGATTCCCCCTGCTCAATTTATTGGTAACCAAGTAAGGGAGCTCAAACAAGTCCTGATTGAACTGGTGAGCATAATCTCCATGTTAATGCTCCCGCCTTTAATGTTAGATTGGATCACCACTGTGTCATTCGTCAGACCAGCAATGATTCGGTTTCTTCTTATTAAGTTATTCCGGTCAAAAACTTCACTTGAAGTAAAATCAGTTACAAAACTCCCTTTTTCTTCGATATCTCTAATGTATTTATTGTGACCTTTCGAGGCGATTTTATCAAATCCGTACGCCAAGCAACCCACCCCATCTAGGCCTGATTTTAATGCTTGCTTGTGCTCAATAACACCAATTCCATGGGCAAATACAGAAACAATAATGGGATCAATAACGACCAAAACTTTTGTTAATTTCTGACAAAAACCCAGAGCATAAAAGTAATTTTTGTCAATACATAAAATGCTGGTGATTTTTCTTTTTTCAAAACTAAAGTCTCCTTTAACATTTAAAACCGAAGGAGCGTCAGGGTAATATTCTAGTGATTTGGGATAATTAAAATCATCTAGAAAATTGATTTGAATTTGGTGTTTTTTATAAACGTAATTTACTTTTCAACTTCTTTTAAATGCGATTCTCAATTTTTAAACTACCCTAAATAAAAAGCGTCAATTCCGTCTATGGTTCCAAAAGAATAAGATGTTGGTACAATTAAATTTACTAACTTTTAAATTGTAGTAAATTAAAGAGAAGAAATTTATTACTTTTGTGGTATGTTGATTCAACAATACATACAAGAGCTGCTTTTTCAGCACGAATGCGTAACCATCCCAAATTTTGGAGCATTTCTTTCGCATTCAGTAAGTGCGACAATCATCCCTGTTGAAGGACGATTTGTTCCGCCCAGAAAAGAAATCGCCTTTAATAGTCTTTTAAAAAGTAACGATGGTGTTTTGGCACATTATATTGCGCAAAAAGAAAACTCCTCTTACGAACAGGCATTAAGGAGAGTTGAAAAAGAAATTATTGTTTGGAAAAAAAGGCTCAACACCCAACATCTTACCTTTGCAGGGATTGGTGAAATGCGTTTTAATTCATTCAAAAAGATAGAGTTTATACCTTTCGGAAAAATAAATTTTGATTTAGAATCCTACGGATTAATTGCATTCAATAAACACTCATTTGCCTCAAATGAATTGCATTCAGAATCACAAATATTTACAACAATGAAAAATGAAAACAAAGAAGACTTGATGTTTACTCCCGAGAAAAAAAATAAAGCCCGCTTTCCTGTATTGCGTTTCGCTGCCATAGGGGTAATCGCCATCGCGTTAGCAAGCACTTTATTTTATTTCGGTAATGAATATGCAACTAATGAAAAAGCAAAGTCAATGGAATTGGCTCAGAAAAAAATTAAAAGTAATGTTCAAAAAGCAACTTTTAATTTGGGATCCCTTTCAAAAATATCCTTGAACCTTGAATCGAATGAAGCTGAAGCAGCTATGGCAGAACAAGAAGCGAATGCGTTAAGTGTTCCCTACTATAGTGTAGTTGCTGGCTCTTTCAGATCAATAAAAAATGCCACCGAAAAAATAGCAGCCCTTAAAAAAGAAGGATACGAAGCCGAATTGACTGAAAGAAACCCTTCAGGTTTGTTTCGCGTTGCTTATGGTCGATTTACTTCTAAAAGAGAGGCGCTAAGCTTACACGACTACATCATTTATGCTCTAGAACAAGAGGCCTGGTATTTGGAAGAAAAATAAGGTTTACATTTTATAAATCCAGCTTTTTGGGTTCTGAGGTGTAAATTCATTAAAAACACTAAACTGAAGTATTGTTTTACCCGTTTGAGGGTGAGTAAATATTTCTCCTATTGCTTCTTTCGCCTCAACCTTATCTCCCTTTTTCACATACAGTTTCCCTATGTTCTTGTAGGTGGTGATATAATTCCCATGTTTAATCAAGACTGTAGGATTACTTCCTTTAAAGCTTAGAACCGTCATGACCTCTCCTTCAAAAACGGCTCTTGCAACTGCATTAGGACTCGTAGCAATCGTGACTCCGTTACTTTTAATCATGGTCGTTCTAACTACAGGATGAGGTTGGGTCCCAAATCGCTGGGTGACCACTCCATTCTCAACAGGCCATGGCAAACGACCCTTATTGGCCGTAAAGTTCTTAGCCAAAAGTTTAGCCTCTGGGGTCAAGACAAACGCCTTGCTTGACTTTTGTCCTGCTGCTTTGTTAGAGGCTACAATTGCTTCGCGAATCAATCTTTCAATTTCTCGGTCAATCGCTGTAGCTTTCTTTTGTTTTTGCTTAATAGAAATCGTTAAAGAAGATGCTCTCTTCTTTAAAGAACGGATCAACACCTCTTGTGATTTTCTTTCTGCTTCTAGTCTTTGTTGTGCTTTTCGGTTTTCAGAAACTAATACCTCTTTTTTTCGTTTCTGATTAATTAAGGTAGTGGTTAGCGTCTGAAGTGTGGTGGTTTTATCAGCGATTTCATCTCCTTGTTTTTTTCTAAAACTTGCGTATTGCTTCATGTATTGAATCCTTTTGTAGACTTGCAGAAAGCTTTCCGAAGAAAACAAAAACATCAGTCGGTTTTGAGAGGATTTGCTTTTATAAGATTTTCGTATCATTTCGGCATAATCCTTTTTAAGGGCTGTCAGTTCTTTTCTGAGGTTCCCAATATCTCTTTCATTGACGATGATTTGCCTTGTCAATAAATTGGCTTGTTGATTATTTACACTGACTAGTTGAGAACGAACAGATATTTTTAAATTCAAATCCTCCACCTCAGAAAGCACATCCTTTTTCTTCTTGGTGTTTTTAAATAGAAGCGTATTGATTTGCTTAATCTCATTGGTCAAGCGTTGCTTCTGAACTTCTAATTCTTTTTGGCGCGCGGTACTTTTTTGTGCCAAAGCATTGAAGCTGCTCAATAAAAATAAAATACTCAAGAGCCTAGCAGCACTTCGCATTATAATTCAATTGATTTATATCCTTCAGGAATATCGAAAGGTAGACTCATTCGGTTTGGAAATTCTATGCGATTGTATACCAAGGAAACTGTTTTTAAATCCTTCCCGTCGAACAAAGAAATTTGAACTTCTCCCGGGATCAACTCTCCGTCAAGACTTTGGTGGTTTAGGTATTTAACCGTCAAAGATTGCTGTGAACCAGGAACTAAAAAACGTTGCTCCACCAAGATAAAAGTATTTGGATCAAAAAAGTAAGTCGGTCGGAAGACCAGGTCCTTGGATTTAGGAACGAGTAAATAATATTTAGGATGAGAAATTCTTTCCCAATCTCCTTTTTTAAGATCTGACAAGGGCAAGCCCATCAAAAGGTTCTGTAAATCCTTAAACTCAAAATCTGTGTTAAATTGTTTGTTTAAAAAGGAAACATCCCCTTCAAAGAAAGTTCTTTGAAACTTTTCGTAAAAAGACAACTTATCTGGAGTGATTAATACTTTCGCAATAGGAACCAACATGGTCGCACTCATCCAAATGGATTTGTTGTTTTCTATCCTCATGTTAACCATGATTTGCTGTTTTCTTTTTCCGTCATTGTAAGTCGTTTTTACTCGGGAACGAAACTTTTTATAATGCAACTGGTTTTTGGTAATTGCTTTAGTCAGATTTTTAAGCTCAATGTTTTTCACTGGGTTTTTACTTGGCAAAATCACTGCGGATTTACATCCAGCAAACAATGCGAAGGTTGCAAGGAATAAGAACGTTTTTAAAGTGATAATTTTACTTATAGAATTCATTTTTTATTCTAAAACGGAATAATCTCCAATACTCAAGTGCTTATATTCTCCATCATATTTTACACGATTTCCGATCATTGATCCTTCTAAGTTAGCATTTTTAATTTTCGTATGTTTTTGAACCAAGCTATTAACGATTGTTGAATTCTCAATCGTCGTGTTCTCTCCAATCGATGCAAAAGGCCCCACAGTGGCATTTTTAATGACCACGTTAGATCCAATATAGCAAGGAGGGGTTATCTTCCCATTATCGAGTATAACATCAGTAGCGACGAGATTATTACCCTCTTCTGTGAGAATCTCAAGCATTTTCTTATTAGTTTCCAAAGTAATCTTTGGATTGCCACAGTCCATCCATTCATTAACGGTTCCAGGAACAAAGCGTGCTCCTTTTGCCATCATTGCCAGAATCCCCTCATTTAGCAAATATTCTTCACCAGCGGCAAGGGTTTGACTCAAGGTCTTTTCTAATTCAGATTTAATAACCTCACCTTGTTTGAAATAATAAATTCCAATCACTGCTAGATCTGAAACGAAAGTTTTTGGCTTTTCGACCAAAGCAGTAATTTCATTTTGATCATTCAGGCTGACCACCCCATAGGCTTCTGGCCGTGCAACTTTTTTAACCCAAATCATTCCATCCACTTTAGGGTCAAGTGTCAAATCGGTTCGAATCAAGGTGTCGGCATAAGCAACGATAATCGGTCCAGAAAGAGAATCTGCAGCACACATAACGGCATGTCCTGTCCCCAATGGCTCTAGTTGGCGATAAATAGTTGCTTTGGCGCCCAGATTCTTGGCGACTTCAATCAGTTCCATTTCAATTTCCTTTCCAAAATATGCAGGTTCCCCCAAAATAAAGGCAACCTCCTCAATGGGCTGCGCCACGACTCTTGCGATTTCATTGACTAATTGAGCTACGATCGGTGCTCCAGCAACTGGTAACATCGGTTTTGGAACTGTAAGGCTGTGCGGGCGAAGACGTGAGCCTCTTCCTGCCATGGGTACAATAATTTTCAATGAATTATATATTTAAAATTAATCTTATTATTTAAGTCTATTTTTTTCCAGTACTACCAAATCCTCCGCTTCCTCTTTCGGATTCCTCTAGAGTTTGCGTTGGCTCCCAAATAATTTGTGTGTATTGAGCAATAACCAATTGAGCAATCCTGTCTTCAGGTGAAATAGTAAACACTTCGTTAGAGAGATTAATCAAAATCACACCGATCTCCCCACGATAATCTGAATCAATCGTGCCCGGGGAATTGAGAACAGTTATGCCATGTTTAGCTGCAAGACCACTTCTGGGCCTAACTTGTGCTTCATGTCCCTCTGGGAGTGAGATAGAAATGCCCGTTGGAATAATTTTTCGTTCCATAGGGGCTAGTGAAATTGATTCTACGATCGCAGCCCTTAGGTCCATTCCAGCAGATGCTGCTGTGGCATAAGTTGGCAATTGACCTTTTCCGGAATAAATAACAGGAATTCTTACCATGTGTTTTATGATTTAATCAAAAATACAAAAACGATGCTGAATCTTAACTTTATTATTCCCTTGTTACTCCCTTTTTATGGACAGGACAAGTTTTTGCCTTTTCTAATAAAAAATAAATCTATTTTAAAAAGACCATCCCAAATTGAAATACCAAAGAGGACTCTTTGTTTCGGGAGAAAAAGAATACGTGAGTTCTATAGGGCCTAAAAAGGAGTTTATCCCATAGCCAACTCCATAACCGCTGTATCTTTTTCCTGACCAAATACCGGCATCAAACGGTTGGTCGCTAACAGATGCAATGTTTCCTTTGAGTCTTAAATAATGGTTTTTAGATAATGAAAAATCCATTCCAATAGAAGTTTTTAAAAAGCTAAACGCGAAAACATCTAATGCGCTGTAGCCAATGAAAGTTGTGAAATTATTAATGTTCTGATTTCGATATCCGCCAAGGAAAAAGGAAAAAGAATAACGATTGGGGTCATTTATAAGCACTCCTAGACCTGCTCCAAAACTAATCGACAACAGTTTGTTCAAAGAAAATGTATATCCAAGATCAGACTTTATAGTATAGAAGAATTGGTGTTTTTCTGAAAACCGTTTAGTGCTATCGTCTAAGTAAAGCGTTAAATTCCCATTAAAAAAAAATCCTTTTGTAGGGAAATAAATGTGATCGCGACTGTCGAATTTTAAAAAAGAATAAGCGTTAAAGTAATTTGCATCATCAAAATACTCAAAACCACCAGACTCAAGAATGGTTGCTCTTGACCTAATGATTAATTTTTTATGCTCAAGTCCGATGCCAAATGCGAATTCTTCGTGAAATAAAGTTTCAATATAGAAACGGTTGGTGAAATCAAAATATTTAACAATTGATGAGTCGTAAAAATATCTTGGGTCACCTGGACTGTCTGATCCCTCTGAATTCAAAGGAGATTCAAATTGGTTGAAAAGAGACTCAAGCCCAATGCTCCAGTGAAATCCTTTGTCTATATAATAATTGAATTTGTATCTAAGGTTGTCTCCAAGAATAAAATCAAACGAAGCAACATCATTATCAAAAAGCAACTGCTTATGTGTAACGTTTATTAAGGCTGCAGTTTTGTATAGTTTGTCATAATGAATTCCGAGGCTAACACTGGTATCGTAGGGTCTATCTTCTAAAGTCATGTTTAGACGATAGGTATCTTCCTCTTTGTCAAGCGTGTATCTGAAACGACTAAAATTATTTGTTGAAGCCAGGTTATTAACCCCTTCTTGAATTTTCTCAAAAGAAACTGCGCCCGGAAGTTTTAGCCGCATTTTACCTTTAAGATAACTAAGTCCATACTTAGTGTTTCCATAAAAACTTAACCCAGAAAGGGTTATTTCCTCTATTGGTTTAACCTTGTTTTTAATAGTATTATTTGGGGTTTGAAGCGCTGCTATTTTTTTAAAGTTGGAACGGTACTTTTGACCAGTAATTAGCCCTTTTTCAATGATTTTTTTAGAATCCTTAAAGGAGACTATAGAAAATTCTTCAATGTCTGGTTTTAAGTAAAGATCAGTAAGCGCTCTCTTTCTTGTAATGTCTTTCGTGATTGAAAATTGATTGATTTGCATTAGAATATCCGAAGCACTAAGTAACGATGATCGTTTACCTAATTGACTCTGAACATCAACTCCAATAATAAAATCTACTCCCTTTTCTTTAAGCTCATCGAGTGGATAATTGTTTGCAACCCCACCATCAATATAAAGTGATGCATCAATTTGAACAGGATCAAATAGGGTTGGAAGTGCACTGCTTGCATTAATCGCAAGGGGTAAAAACCCTGATTCGAGCAACAATAATTTACCGGTTTCAAGGTCTGTAGTCATGCAAAAAAAAGGAATAGGCAGTTTTTTAAAATCATCAATATGATGTACATGCGCCGTAAGTTGGACCAATTGATCATAAAAATTATAACCCTTAGATATTGAAGAAGGAAATTGAAACTTGTAATTATAGAATGGAAGTGTCAAGATATAACGCTCAGAATCTTCTTTTTCATGAAAAGACATACTTCTTCTGGGGTATTCATCTGTGATTAAATTTTGTAAATCCGCTGATATAATTAATTTTTCAATTTCATTAGCAGAATAGCCTGAAGCATACAAGCCACCAATAACTGCTCCGATACTAGTTCCAGCAATATAATCAATCCTAACGCCAGCAGCCTCAATTTCTTTAAGAACCCCAATGTGAGCCAAACCTTTTGCCCCGCCCCCGCTGAGTAACAAGCCCACCTTTAGATCATTATTTTTATTTTCTTGTCCTTTTAAAAAATAGGAGTTTGTGATACAAAGGAAAAGAATAAGACATGTTTTAGAAGACATGTAAGATTAATTTAAGTCGTCCAAAATTAATCAAAATTGGTGAGGGAATCATATATTAAAAAAATCTCCTTAAATAAGGAGGTTTAGTTATTTAAAATCTATCCTTTTAAGGCCTCAGCCCCGCCAACAATTTCAAGTATTTCATTAGTAATAGCTGCTTGACGTGCTTTGTTATAAGTCAATTTAAGTTGATCTCTCAGCTCTGTTGCATTATCTGTTGCTTTATGCATTGCAGTCATTCTTGCGCCATGCTCACTGGCCAAAGAATCACGAATTGCTTTAAACAATTGGATTTTTAATGATTTGGGTAATAACTCATTAATGATTTCTGCCTGCGATGGCTCGAAGATATAATCCCCATTGCTCGTTTCTTCCTCAGATGATTCAGAAACTATAGGAAGAAATGGCTCGACAGTAATTAGCTGAGTAGCGGCGTTTTTAAAACGGTTGTATATCAGTATTACCTTGTCATATTCTGACCCGACAAATGCCTCCATGATGATTTTGGCAATCTTTGCCGTGTTTTCAAAGGTTAGGTCATCGAAAACATCATCATGACTGCTTTTAAACGGTAATGATTTTGAAAGAATATCACTTCCTTTTTTTCCGATAGTGACCAATTCGACCGTTTTACCCTCAAATTCCTCTTTTGACAAACGCAATGTTTCTTTAATAACATTAGTATTAAAGGCTCCACAAAGTCCACGATTGGAAGTAATGGCGACCAACAGGATTTTCTCTTCCTGACGGACTACAGCGAATGGGTTGGGCTGGTCAGTGTCTGCACTTGCGCTTAGGTCCTGAATCAATTCCGTCAATTTATCCGAATAAGGTCTAATGGCCGTAATTGCATCCTGAGCCTTTTTGAGCTTAGCAGCCGATACCATTTTCATGGCACTAGTAATCTGCATGGTCGATGAGACCGAAGCAATACGGTTTCTTATTTCTTTCAGGTTTGCCATGGACTATTCAAATAATTTTGAGGTTTCAGCTGCTGTTGAATTCAAGGCGTCTAAAACGTCATCTGTTAATTTCCCTGCCTTTAAAGAGGTCAATGTTTTAGAGTGATTCTTTTTGAGCGCCTCCAAGAAAGAGGTTTCAAATTCCTTTACCTTATTTACAGGAACTTTTCTCAATAAATTTTTCGAACCTGCATAGATGATCGCTACTTGATCTTCTACGGTAAAAGGATTGTTCTGAGCTTGCTTTAAAATCTCAACATTTCGTCTTCCTTTTTCAATCACATTCAAGGTTACAGCATCTAAGTCCGATCCAAATTTAGCAAATGCTTCCAATTCCCGGAATTGTGCTTGGTCTAACTTCAATGTTCCCGCAACTTTTTTCATGGATTTAATTTGTGCTGATCCTCCAACTCTTGATACAGATATTCCAACGTTAATTGCTGGACGAACTCCGGAGTTAAAAAGGTCAGACTCAAGGAAAATCTGTCCATCCGTAATCGAAATTACGTTAGTAGGTATATAGGCAGATACATCTCCTGCTTGTGTTTCTATAATAGGAAGTGCTGTAAGCGATCCTCCACCTTTAACGATTGGTTTTAATGAATCAGGAAGGTCATTCATCCCTTTAGCAATTTCATCATTCGCAATTACTTTTGCAGCACGTTCTAGTAATCTAGAGTGTAGATAAAATACGTCTCCAGGGTAGGCTTCACGTCCTGGTGGACGTCTTAATAAAAGTGATACTTCACGATAAGCTACAGCTTGTTTGGAAAGATCATCATATATAATCAAGGCTGGACGACCTGTATCTCTAAAATATTCCCCAATGGCAGCTCCTGCGAAAGGTGCATATACCTGCATTGGCGCTGGATCGGATGCGTTGGCAGCGACAATTGTCGTGTAAGCCAAAGCTCCTTTATCTTCTAGTGTTTTTGCAATTCCTGCAACAGTAGAAGCTTTTTGCCCTATTGCAACATAAATGCAATATACTGGTTCGCCAGCATCGTAAAATTCTTTTTGATTTAAAATTGTATCAATACAAACGGTGGTTTTCCCTGTCTGACGGTCTCCAATAACCAATTCCCTTTGTCCCCTTCCAACAGGAATCATCGCGTCGATTGATTTTATACCTGTCTGTAATGGCTCGTTTACGGGTTGTCTAAAGATTACCCCTGGTGCTTTACGCTCCAATGGCATTTGATAGGTTTCGCCTTCGATAGGGCCTTTTCCGTCAATTGGAATACCCAAGGTGTTTACGACACGACCAACAATCCCTTCTCCTACGTTAATAGAAGCAATTTGTTTGGTTCGCTTTACAGTATCTCCTTCTTTAATTTCTTTTGAAGGGCCTAATAATACAATCCCAACATTATCCTCTTCCAAATTGAGTACCATTCCATCAACTCCATTTTCGAAGGTAACCAATTCTCCATATTCAGCATGGGTAAGTCCATAAACACGGGCAATCCCATCTCCTACTTGAAGTACCGTCCCTACCTCATCCAAAGATGCTGTAGCCTCGAATCCTGCTAATTGATTTTTTAATATTGCTGATACTTCAGCGGGCTTAACTTCTGCCATCTTATTGTATTTTAAAAATTTATTAGGGTGTAATCAATTCTCTTTTTAATCTTTCTAAACGATCTAAAATGCTTGCATTGTATTGTAAATCTCCAACTCTAAGAATAAATCCACCTTTAATCGTAGGGTCAATAATATTTTTAAGTTTAACTTTCAACGAAGTTAATAGAGAGGCTTTTTCCAAAACTTTCTTTTCTACCTCTTGGGTCAATGCAACTGCTGTAATCACGGTCGCCTCCACAATACCTTGATGTTTGTCATAAAGCATTGAATACTGAGCGGCTACTGCTCCAAGAATCCCTTCTCTTTTGTTTATTGACAACAAAGAAAAAAGACTTTGTGTGGTTTTTGAATTGCTCTTGAAAACCTCTGCCATTAATAAGCTTTTTTTAGATCCCGATAATATGGGATTGTCGAGTGCTACGTCTAGTTCAGGACTATCATTGATTATTGAAAGCACTGTTTGCATTTCTTTTGCAACTACTTCCTCTTGTTTGTTTTCCAGAGCAAAATTTAAAAGTGCTTTGGCATATCTCAATGCTGCGCGACTAGATTTCATAAGCTATTTATAAAGAAGCGTCATTTAGTAATTTTTCAATCAAACTGGTCTGTTTGTTTTTGTCCTCTAGCTCCCTCTCAATCAATTTCTCAGCTATTTCTAATGAAATATGAGCTACTTGATTTTTGAGTTCATTGATCGCAGCACGCTTTTCGTTTTGAATCGCCTCTCGGGCTTGTGTCAAAATCTTGTCAGCTTCTAATTTGGCATCTTCTTTGGCCTTGTCCAATAAATCCACACCGTATATTCGGGCTTCTTTTAACAAAGCTTCTCTTTCTGCTTTAGCCTCTTGTAAAATCTTTTGATTGTTTTGTTGTAGAGAGGCCATTTCTTTCCTGGCATCGTCAGCTGAGGAAAGTGCATCTTTAATGGATGTCTCTCTTTCATTAACCGCATCCAAGATTGGTTTCCAAGCAAACTTTTTTAATAAGAGGATTAACCCTATGAAAATAAAGAGTTGCCAGAAAAATAACCCAAAAGAAAATTCACTGATTAGTTTTTCCATTTGAAAAGTTTTTGATCAATATGCTGCCTTTAGAAACCGTTCCACGGTCAGGCTAACGTTAGTTGTTATACTGCAAATAATGCTGCAAAACCAATCCCTTCAACAAGGGCCGCTGCTATTAACATTGCTGTTTGAATTTTTCCTGTAGCATCTGGCTGACGACCAATCGCCTCCATCGCTCCTCTTCCGATAGATCCGATGCCAATACCTACTCCGATTACTACTAAACCTGCTCCTACAATATCTGGAATTACCATAACTAATTATTTATTAAATTATACATTCATTACTTAATGATCATCGTGATCATGTTCTTCTACTGCGAAACCAAAATACAATGCTGACAAGACTGTAAATATATAAGCTTGTAGCGCTGCAACAAGAATTTCTATTATTGAAATAGAAAAAGCCAACATAAAAGAAAGACTTGATCCTATAAAGTTTTTAAATACAAATATTAATGAAATTAAACTCATCAATACTATGTGGCCAGCAGATATATTTGCGTACAAACGAATCATTAATGAAAAGGGCTTAATTAATACCCCAAGAAATTCAATCGGAGCCAAAACTATTTTCATTGGCCACGGAACTCCTGGCATCCAGAAGATGTGTTTCCAATATTCTTTTTTACCTGATATATTAGTAATTACAAACGTGATAAGCGCCAAACAAAAAGTTACGGCTATATTTCCAGTCACATTGATGCCGAGGGGGGTTAGTCCTAAAAGGTTTAAAAACCAAACAAAGAAAAATAAGGTTAGGAGATATCCCATAAATTTTCTGTGGTGTTTTTCTCCAATATTAGGAATCGCAATTTCATCGCGGATGTAAATTACAATTGGTTCGAAAAAGCGGCCAATTCCCTTGGCTACTAAACCGTTTTTTTTGTAAGAATCTGCCAATCCTTTAAAAAGCAAAAACATTATAAGCGCTGTAAATAATAAACTAACTACTCCTTTAGTGATTGATAAGTCTAAAGGTACTGTGTTAGAAGCCTCATGCAAAGTGTCATAATTGATCGTTCCTGAAGCATCAGTTTTGTATATTTTACCATGATCTAATTTATAATAGTTTTCTCCAACATGCGCTACACTTTTACCGTGGTTAAGTTTTGAAGAAGAAAATATTTTTAACCCTTCGTCCCAAAGGATAACTGGAAGTGGGGCCCCAATATGTACCTTTTCTCCTAGCTCGTTTGTATAGGACAGCAAGTTAAAGTCGTGATTATCTTGAAGATGGTGGAGAATATATTCTTTGATTTCAGCTTTGAGGTTGTCCACGCTTGCAGATTCATTTAAAGTTTCTTTAGCGTTGATAGAAGCCAGACCTAAAAGGAAAAATATGAGAAATTTAGAATGGAGTTTTTTTGGCATACCAATTATTAAACCTAATCTCATGATTAAATTGGCTGCAAATATATGTTATTCAGAAAATAAAATAAAGGACTTTTAGAACATATTTTGACAAATTCGTTTCAATCGATCAACTGCTCGGGTTTAAAAATTTTATTAGATGCCTGATTACGATAAAAAGACAAGAGACATAAGGGACAAAAAATGTTATAAATTCTTGACGTTGCAAAACGCCATCGGCATTAAAGAGTGGGTAAACCAGGGCGAAAAAAAGTAAAAACTTAAGCCCGCTGAAGAGTAAAAAAAACAAACCCATTTGCGTTTCTTCTTTTGTAGAGGCATATGCCAACGCAGTATAAAAAAAAAGTGCGGTAAGTAGATTAAATAAATACGATGGTAGAATGTAGTGGCCCCAGAGGGGACTTTCAATAAAAACGAGAAACCCCAAGTGAAGCGTAAATACAAGGAGGCTCGATAAAATTAGGATTAAAGAAAATTTAAAAAAGTACTTTAACATGAAGGGTTATAGGTTTTTATTTTGCCTTTGAATTAAAACCAAAATGATAATCATCCCCAGAAAAGCGCATATTAGTGTAGGCACATTATTGGTTGATGTCATCTTAACTTCGATCCACTTTCCCAATTGAATCATAAGGTACATTGTGATCCCAATTTGAAATGCAAGTCCAGAAAAAATCAGCCAATGTTTTGGCCGTTTTTTCATGTTACTTGATTTACCTGAAGTACTTTTACTTCCTCTCGGTTTTTATCAGACTTCATCGAACAAGACGCATTAAATTTCGCTCCAGACTCAACAATAAGTTTACCGATAACAACCTCTCCATTAATGTCACTGGTTGATCTTAGATTTAGAGCTTCAGAAACATAAATTTTTCCTTGAATTTTTCCTTCTACATCCGCGCTTAAACAATTGATAGATCCATTAACAAACCCCTCTTTGCCAATAACTACTTTGCCTTTGGTTTTTATGGACCCTTCCAAGACGCCATCAATACGGAAATCTCCCTCAGAGATGATGTCTCCTTTAACAGACGTTGTGTTTTCTAGTCTACTATACTGTCCACTTATGTCACTATTTTTCATAGGGTGTCAAGTTTTTATCTTTTAAAAGTTTTAGATATTGTGAAGATAAAATTACAAAATTATTTGCAGTTAGGATTTCCTTGTTTTCTGGAATAAAATTTTCTTTCCATACATTAAGGTCTCTTCGATCTTTTATTCCATGTAAAACTAAAAAAACATGGTCTTCATCAAATCGATCTTGAGAAAAAAACCAGTTCGCTTTTGGATTCCGCTCTAATTCGGCTTGAAGGTTTGTTTTGGTTAAATTTAAACCTAAAGAATCTTTTGTGTTGTATTTAATAATCCACTTGTAATTTTTATAAATCTTGTTTTTATTGTTAATAAAATTGGGCCTTGAGATTTGAGCCATCATTTCCACCGCATTATTGGCTTCGGGAGTTTCAGGGTATTTACTTTGAATTTTATTAAGAGCAGCTTCCCATTCAGGAATCCCCTTCAACCTCCCTTCCATATTTGCCATCAAGAGTTCGAGTTTTGGAGCAAAGTTTGTGCTTCCCAGAAGAACTGAAAAAGTCTCAACCTTTTCGTTAAAGCTAGAGTAGTCACCAGACAGGTAGTCCTTTAGGATACTTTCATATATCCCCTCTGGAGAATCAATTTCTAATAATCTAAATCCTTCCGGATTACTTAGTATCTTGCCATAAGCTGTTTCTGGATAATCCTTTACAATCCGATCAAAATAGATGTTTGCCAATACAGGAGATGGATCCTCATAAGTTTTATAAAGGTAATAAAGGGCGGGAGCCATTATCTCTGGAGCTGGGTTTTGGTCAATCAAATGTTCTAAACGATTTCTTGCTAAAACTAGATTTTTAAAATTTTCTTTATAAATCATCCCCAATTGAAGATAAGAATTATCGTTTAGGCCCTTAATACTGTCTTTTTCGTTTTCAGTACTGGGAAGCGAAGCGACATAGCTTTCGGGAGTTTCTACAAAAATTTCTTCTCCTGAATACACTGTTGCGGTTTGGTCTTTAGTATTTACGTTATTACTTAAACTGGCTGCAATTCGCCAATTATCAACATTCGGTCGATTTCCCCAACTGGATTGAAACTTTTGTTGCCCCTGAATGACAAGTGAGGGATTGTAAAAATAAAACTGATTAGAAGCTTTTGATCTTGAAAGAAATGAAAATGCGCCTTTTTCTTCTTCTTTAACAACAGCAAGTGCTTTTAATTCTTTTTGTTTAATGAAATCTTCAAAATGTTTTATTTGAGCGGAGTCACTTAATGAAGTCAAGTAAAGCAAATTGTCAGTGGTCGCAACAATTCTTTCGTATTTAATAACTCCGTTTAAATTGTCCCGCTCGCGTTGAGTTCTTTTTCTATCAATGGTTCCCTCTGGATACAAAGCAATCAAACTGTCCAAATAGGCGCCTGCAGATGGATATTCTCCATTGTTAAAATGATAATCTACCAAGTCTCTATAGTTGGCTTTCCCCGTTGGAAAGTCGATGTATTCCGAGCGATTTGATTGAACTAAATAGTATCTCCCCAGACTGTCTTGGCTTTGTTTGAGATAATATTGACCCATTGCTCTTTTAATCCAGTGCTCAAACGGTTTGTTTTCGTAATTATTGTCAAGTTTTAGATACTCAGGAATTGGTGAAATACTGTCGAGTTGGTATCGAATTTGCAGCCTTTTTATTTCAGCATTTATCCAATATTTCCTGGGGCTTTTCCTTTTAAGGTTGACTACTTCGCTATAGGCCCATGCAGCGGAATCGGTTTTTTGAAGTGATTCGAAAAGCTGTCCAGTAATAAAAAGAAAACGGCCTTTTTTTGCCTTCGATTTTGCAGTAAGAGCTGCACGTTTAATGAAATATAGCGCAGAATCTAATTGTTTTATGTTTATAAAAGCCTGGGCAATGGTTGAATTTGAGGGACTGTGGAATTTACCGTTTGGATTTAGGTTTAAAGCCAAACTCCTCAAATTCTTTATAGCCAATTCTTCGTTTTTTAAACGAAGGTTGGTTTTTTCTCTCCAGATCCTTCCTTCAACGTATGTTTTGGGATCTGCATAATTTTCAAGTAGATAATTGAACGCTTCCAGCGCCGGGAAAAACCTACGGTCATAATATCGCGCCTTCCCCAAAAGCAGATAGGCTTCGTCAATTTTACTATTGCGTTGAACACCTTTGATGTTCATAGAGTGTTTTTGAATGGCTTTTACCGCCTTCTCCTCAGCCTTTGCAAAACCTGGAATTATGGTTGTGTTATCAATGTTTTCCCCATTAATGGCAATGGGCTCAACCGGGAGGATTTTAAAAAAATTGTCGTCGTATACCTGATCTAAAATAGAGGTGCCGATGGCAAAGGCTTCTTTACCATTAAACAAAACATTGTATTTAGTCGTAATGAAATGATACTGCCGATTAACAAATCTATTCTTCTCAGTAGCGCAAGCAGATAGCAACACCGAGATCAAAATAAATAAAATGAAAAGTCTACAGCTGTTTTTCAAGTAGGAATGTTTAATTGTTAAAACTGATAAACAAGGGTTTTAGTATTTGATTAGTGAATAAAATATTATTAAAAGCCTCTAATGGTTTTTACAAGGCACTCCCCGCTTTAGTAAATAACGCCTTAAATTTAAATGTTTCAACAAAATTTGTGCTAAATCTCCAAAATTTTATTGTTGACATCCAGTGTTTTTAAAATATCTTTGTGATAAATAAGCTTAAAATTTAAACTAAAAACACATGTCAGACTTCTTTTCATTGGTCATTTCAAATATTGAACAAAATACCTCAAATTCAGTTATCTTATCATTTGAGGTTCCTTCTGATAAAAAAGAAAAATTTAGTTTCAAATCAGGCCAATACCTTACCCTTGAAGCGGTGGTTAACGACCAGAAAGTTAGGCGGTCTTATTCAATCTCTAGCATGCCGAACGAAGCGCTTCAAGTCGGGATCAAACAAATTCCAGAAGGAGTCTTTTCATCTTTTGCCAATAACGTGCTTCAGATTAAAGATAGCATCTTAGTCGGTTCTCCGCAAGGCCGGTTTTTATATGATCCTAAAGGAACTGCTGAAAAAATAGTTGCCTTTGCTGCCGGAAGTGGAATTACACCAATCATGTCGATGATTAAAACAGTACTTTCAAGTCATCCTGAGAATGAATTTTCTCTGGTCTATGGAAACAAAACTCCTAAAGATACCATGTTTCTTAACGAACTTAAGGAGCTAGAAAAAACGTGCGAATCACGATTCAAAGTCACTTGGGTTTTCAGTCAATCAAACGAAGAAAACAGCTTTTTTGGACGAATCGAAGCCCCGGTGGTGAAAAACTTTTTAAACAACTATGACAAGCCCGTCGATCATTTTTACCTCTGCGGTCCTGAACAAATGATCAATACTGTTTCTGATACGCTCGTGGAAAAAGCTGTTTTAAAAGAAAACATTCATTTTGAATTATTTACTGCTTCTGAAAAAAAAGAGGTTGCAACTGTCGAAAGCAATTCTGGAAAAGCGTCATTAGAAATTATTTACGATGAAGAATCCTATACGTTTGGAAACGCGAAGGGGAAAAGCATTTTAGACGTTGCCCTTCAGAACAAAATTGACGTCCCCTATTCTTGTCAAGGAGGTGTTTGTAGCAGTTGTATTGCTAGAATTAAGGAAGGAACTGTCACAATGGATAACAATCAGGTTTTAACTGACGAAGAAATAGAAGAAGGATTGATTCTGACTTGTCAAGCACAGATTAGCAGTACGCACCTTAAAGTAGATTACGACGACGTCTAGTTTTTAAAACTAATTAATAATTTCTAAAGTTTTTTCAATTACGGTCAAAGGAGTTAATGATCTAAAAGCTTCTTCATATCCTTTTGGGATTTTATTCCCAAAAACAGAAGTTGGGATTTTGGGGTATTTTTTTCTGTCCAAAAGCAAGGCGTTTGTTGCGGGTTGATTGAACGGAGAAAAACCACAAAAAGGATGTGTAAGCCCCCATAGAGTTAGCACTGAAATTCCATGATTTGCCGCCAAATGACCATTGGCAGAATCCATAGAAATCATTAAATCCAAATGTGGCATAAGGTCGAGCTGGTCTTCAAAAGAAACACGTCCAACAGTAGAATAAACGTTTTCATAGGACCTCTCCCAAACCTCTAATCGCTCTTTTTCGACAGCTCCAGCACCAAATAAAAAAATTTGAAATTTCTTTTCAAGGGAAGCAATCACTTGCTGCATTTGATCCAAAGGGTACATTTTACCTTCAAAGGAAGTAAAAGGAGCGATCCCAATCCATTTTTTATTTTTGGCTTCAAAATGTGTTAGAATGCTTTTGGGGAATTCTCTTTTAAATGAAAACTCATGAGAATCTAATTCAACTGGAAAACCAAGCTTCCTAAAAACGTCTGTATAACGATAAACTGTTGGCGTCAGAGGTTGAAATTTTTTATTAACACTTCTTGTCAATAAGTGCTTTTCACGGCGCCCTTTGTGAATTTTTTTTACTTTAAAAAAAGTTAACTTAAAAAACAAAGATAATAAATGAGTCCTCAAAACCGAATGTAAATCTGCTATTCCAGAAAACGGAATGTTTTTAAGTTCCTTAAAAAGGCGCCACAACCCTTTGATTCCCTTGTGCTTTTCACCAAAATCTACTGGATGAAAATTGAAGTTTTCAAACTCTCTAAATAATGGTTTTGTAAAAGGTCTCCCGAGGAAAGTGATTATTAAATCAGGATATGTTTTATAGAGGCAACGGATCACAGGAACCATAATCGCAACATCACCTAGCGCCGAAAAACGAATTAGCAACAAGTGATGCGGATTCTTCATTTTGTTTTATGATTTGTCTTTATACAAGACCGGGTTCAAAGAATCATCATTATACATTTTCATTTGTTTGTAAACTTTCATGTATTTTCTGCCGCCAGCAATGTCCTCCAAAAGTTGATCAATTGCACTGCACAAGTCTATGCGTTGGTCCAGCAGAATACTTAATTTAATATTGCAACTCTCTTTGTGTGCTGCAGAGGCGCTTTCGCGATTGACCTCCTCTTCCATGTGATAGATTTTCAACTCTAAAATTGACAAGCGATCAATGGCCCAGGCTGGACTTTCTGAATTTATCGTAGCATTTTCAAGTGCATTGACTTCTTTGTATTTATCTAAGAAAAAACTGTCTATGTATTCTACCATATCCGTTCTGTCTTGATTGGATGCATCAATCTTTCTTTTGATTTGCATTCCAGAAAATGGTTCAATTTCAGGGTCTCTAATCAAATCTTCAAAATGCCACTGAACAGTATCAATCCAGTTTTTTCTGTATAATAGGTGCGCTACGGTGCCCGACGGGTAGGGATTGCTAAAAGGCTGATCGACAGTGTCAAGCAAGTGATACTTGTTAATGCTTTCCTTAAAGATCTCTATTGCAGTTTTACTTATTTCATTATCACTCATTCGTGTGAATTTGTTTTTTGGCTATTTTCTCGTTGTTTTTTCAAAGATACGATTTGGTGATCAATTAAAAAGTGGGAATTTTAAAAGTAAAATTCCGATGATGATTAGCGTTGGCAGAATATTTCTTGAAAAATCACTCTTCATCCTTTGGGAAACTCTACCGACAAAAATGGAGATTGGAAATAAAAGATAGAATAAAAGCGTTGTGTTATTTGTCCCGTAAATCATAAAAAGAACAATTAAAAAAAACAGAATTATCCATGAGTGATTTTGCTTTTGATACCCAAAAAGATCTTTCCCCTTCGATAAGTCAACGATTAGCATCAACAGGCCAAATCCAATGGTTCCGTACCAAAACAATTGTGTTCCCAGAGTTAGAGCAAATGGTTTTAATTCCCAAGTCCATTGGCTTAAATTCTCTTGAATCCTGTCGATTTCTAAAATGCTAAAAATAGGATAAGTGATAAAAGTAATAACCAATAGTGGTAGAAATAGCGAAAGCAATCTTTTATATTGATTTCCATTGCTGGTTATGATTAACAGAAAAGGAGTGATGAAGAATAGAGCATTAAAAGGATAAAGTAATGTGGTAAAAGCAATAAAAAGACCTGTGTCAAAAAAAGGTTTAACATTCGTTTTTGAGGCAAAAGATAGGTTCATGTTATAGATCGAAAAAAATAATAGAAAAGGGGCTAAAAGAATATAAAGATTGATTTTAATAACTGGAATTGCAATAAAGAGCAGTGCATAAAACATTTTATAATCGCTTCTTTTTTTAAAAAAATTCTGTTGCTTAAGATAGCTATCCGTGAAGATCATGAATGCAAAAGCTATCAAAAAAAGAATAATTGAGTCGTAAGTTTGAGATAGGCCTCCTTCCGCACTAACCCCTTCAAATTGGTTCAAAAAAGACCCTAATAAAATCAGAAATCCAGAGATAAAATAATTTAGATAGTTAGATTTTTTAAAAAGATTGGCAATCATGTTCCTTTTTGTTATTTTTGCAATATAAATAAACCTTTGTTGATGAAAAAAAAATTTGAAGCCATTGCCAGTCTATTCGAAGATTTACTGTTAGTTCCTTATAATATTCTTGCCGATATAGAGCTGCAAAGCTGGTGGGTCGCAAATTTTATTAGTTGGTTTTTCATGGCAATTGGCCTTGCTGCTGGAGTTTACTGGATCCTTCAACTTAGATCTTTCGATAAGAACGAAGAAGAAGACAAAGACACTTCTGCACATTCCTTTCTATAGGTCAAAACCTATGTCTTTTCTGTAATAAATTCCTTCGTACTGAATTTTTTCTAGTTGACTATACGATTGATCGATCGCTTCTTGGTAGTTTTTTCCAAAAGACGTTACGGCCAAAACACGTCCACCATTGGTCTTTATTTCATCGGCAACATTAATCGTGCCCGCATGAAAAACTTGACTTTCTTCAACTCTGTCCAGCCCTAAAATGACCTTGCCCTTTTGGTAATCCTCAGGGTATCCTGCTGAAACGGCTACTACTGTTGTCACTACACGAGTATCAATTTCCAACTTAATTTCAGACAACCTCTGCGCTCCAACGGCCATTAGTATTTCTCCAAAATCGTTTTTTATTCTAGGTAAAACAACTTCTGTTTCTGGATCTCCCATTCTAACGTTGTATTCAATGACAAAAGGGTCTTCTCCGATTTTGATTAAACCTATAAAAACAAATCCAACATAAGGAATGTTATCCTTTGCTAATCCATTAATTGTTGGAACAACAACTTGTTGATGGATTTTTTCAGTAAAAGCTTCGTCGGCAAACGGAACGGGTGAAACCGCTCCCATACCGCCTGTGTTGAGGCCTGTATCCCCTTCTCCTATTTTTTTGTAGTCTTTGGCCATGGGAAAGGTAACAAATGATTTTCCGTCTGTTAAAACAAAGCAAGAAAGCTCTATTCCTGTCAAAAACTCTTCGATCACAACCTTAGCAGATGCTGCTCCAAATTTTTTGTCCAACAACATATTAGACAATTCCTCTTTTGCTTCCAAAAGGTCTTCAATAATGAGAACGCCTTTTCCTGCAGCCAAACCGTCAGCTTTTAAGACATAAGGAGGGGAAAGTTGATCTAAAAACTGATAGCCTTCTTCAATGTTTTCGGGAGAAAAACTTCCGTATTTCGCCGTCGGAATGTTATGGCGCATCATGAACTCTTTAGCAAATTCTTTGCTTCCTTCGAGGGTCGCAGCGAGTTTTTGAGGACCTATTACGGGTATATGTTTTAATTTAATATCGTCTAAAAAGAAATCATGAATTCCATTCACAAGCGGATCTTCAGGGCCGACAACCACCAAATCGATGTTGTGTAACAGTACCGCTTTTTTGACTGCGACAAAATCATTGACCCCAAAGTCTAGGTTGTTTGCTATTAATGCAGTTCCCGCGTTCCCCGGAGCAGCATAAAGCCCTTCTACAATTTTACTTTGTGCAAGTTTCAAACAAAAAGTGTGTTCTCGACCTCCACTTCCTAACACTAATACATTCATTCTTTTGACTTTAGTGTAAAGATAATCAAGTGATTTCTTAATTAAGTTTAATCTTTTTTAAAATCCCGTTCCATCTGAAATCTCTTATAAATTTTCCTTGTTTTGGATCAACTAAATAGGTTTGTTCTTCTTTTTTTGCCTTAAAATATCCTTTGATAAAGTAAAAAAAAAGTAGTGGTTTTCTTTTCATAATCGCCATTTTAAAACCAATGATAAGGGTCAATGCCAAGCCCAATCGCATGCGGTAAGTCGCAACTCCCTGCAAAAGTTGAGCGCCTGCGCTATAATTTTGCCCCGTAGGTTTGAGGTGCTTTACCTTTAATGTTTTGTCGGTTAAAATATCCCATTGATAGTATTGTGCCAACAATTCATCAATGGTATCCCAGCCAATGGATGGTCTCAGTTTACCTATTTGTAAAAAACATTGTTTTTTATAAGCCTTCAAAGCACCTCTTATGTGCTCTTTTTGGGTCAGATTTTCTAAAACCCAAGCATTGTGTTTTTTAATATAACAGAAGCCTGCCGCCATTCCAAGCTTAGGGTTTGCATTAAAATGTTGTGCTAGTTTTTCTAAATAATTAGACTCAAAAACCATGTCGGCATCAAACTTACAGATCACATCAAAGTGTTCGTCTAATTCATCATAGCCTTTGTTGAAGGCGTCTATTATCTTTGCCCCCGGAAGGTGTTGGTCTGTTGATCGCTTATTAATAAGCCTGATCCAAGAATGTTTTTTGACAAAGGCTTCAACGATCATTTTCGTACTGTCTGAAGAGTTGTCGTTAACAATAATCAGTTGATCCGGAATTAAGGTTTGGTTCACGAGCGAATCAAGGGTCAATCCGATGTTTTCTTCTTCATTATGCGCTGGTATGATGATGTAAAATTTCAAAATAATCTAATCTCTTTTTTTCGCGTAAACAATGTAGTACCTGGGCACAAAAAACCTAAACAGTCTTCTGATTCCAATTTTTTTGGTTGGATTGGTCCATTTGTCTGAGGCAATAATTGTCCAGCCTGTTTTTTCTAAAAGCCAATCCAATTGCCAAGCTTCAAACTCGTGATAGTGTCTGTCTCTCAAATCCGTTGAGCTTCTGTAAGCGGGAGAAAACCATAATTTTAAAGGAACACTTATCAATAATTTTTTAGCTTTAATTTTTTTTAAAAGTACGTAGGGCGATAACAAGTGCTCTAAGATTTCGAAAGCCGTAATTACTTCTGCGTCAGTGTCTAGAATAGCAGAAAGGTCTTCGTCCAAATCCTCTCCATTGGTGTTTTCAATCTTAAACCCTTTGCTTTTAAGGAACTTAGAGAACGGGTTTTCAACGCCCAAGTCTAAAGTTTTAGATTCTTTAGAAATATGGGTTTTTAAAAATGAAAACGTTCTTTGATACCTTTTTTTATGAGAAGTTTTTTCATACATAAGCTTCTATTTTAAAGGCAATTGATTGCAAATCTTTCTGTCGTCCGACAATCTTGGAATCTTGTTTTGCCCTCCTAGTTTACCGATGCTTTTCATGTAGGTTTGGAAACCTCCACTTGCTACCTGAGTTACTACCAGTTGTTTTAATACTTTTCCTTTAATCAAGTCTTCATAATAGACGTTTTGGGTCTGCATTTCAGTGTCTAAGCCTTCAGCAAATTTATTGAAGTCTTCGGGTGGGTTCACAAAATCAACAAACCATTCGTGATAGGGCAAACCATTCTCCGGTTTTATCTGAGGAGCGACCGTGAATTCTTTGACTTGAATTGAAGTGCCAAGGCAAACTTTTTCGATTGCCGTTTCAACTTCTTTACCGATAACGTGTTCTCCAAATGCAGAAATAAAATGCTTAATTCTTCCTGTTACCAAAATTCTATAGGGAGTTAGGGAGACAAATTTAACAGTGTCGCCAATGTTATAGGCCCAAAGTCCTGCAGTAGTGGTAATGATCAAAACATAATTAACATCTAGCTTCACCTCTTCCAAAGAAATTCTTTTAGGGTTTTCTTCAGAGAAGTGTGCTACTTCAATGAATTCATAAAAAACTCCATGGTTTACGAGAAGCAAAAGGCCTTTGTTGTTTTGTTGATCTTGATAGGCGAAAAACCCTTCTGAGGCTGGGAATAGCTCAATGCTATCTACCTTTTTTCCAATAAGTTCCTCAAATAGTGGCCGATAGGGTTCATAATTAACACCGCCATAAACAAATAAAGAAAAGTTTTTGAATAATTCTCCTACGGGCTTTTTTGACTTTTCAATCAGTTTCTCAAAATACATCTGCACCCAAGAAGGAATTCCTGCGATGAGGGTCATGTTTTCGGATATTGTTTCATCGACAACTAAATCAACCTTTGTTTCCCAGTCCTCTATGCAGTTGGTCTCCCAAGAAGGCATTCTGGTTTTCTGTAAATATTTGGGTACGTAATGTGCAACGATTCCTGACAATCTTCCAAATGTGCTGTCTCCTCTTTTATCTAAGATTGGACTTCCCTGAAGAAAAATTTGTTTTCCTTTAACAAAGTCAGCGTTCCCTGTTTCATGAATGTAATTTAACAGGGCATCTCTCGCCGCTTGAATATGAGCAGGCATCGATTCTTTGCTGATGGGAATGTGTTTTACCCCAGAGGTGGTTCCGCTGGTTTTGGCATAATAGAGTGGTTTTCCGGGCCACAAGACATCCGAATTTCCTTCTAGCATTTTATCAACATAAGGCCTCAGTCCTTCATAGTCCCTGACGGGAACGGCTTTTTTAAAGTCTTCATAATTAGAAATATTTTCGAAAAAATGATCTTTTCCAAAAGACGTGTTTTTAGCTTTTTTAATGAGATCACTAAATGTTTTTTTTTGATATTTCAAGGGGTCCGAAATCCATGCTTTGTTTTTAAAATGGATGGCCGCAGCGAAAATTTTTGCTCCTGTAGATTTCATTTTTTATTCTTCTGAAAAATCAATAAAATTTGTTGGATCCATAGGATATCCGTTCGCCCACAATTCAAAATGCAAATGCCAGCCTGTAGAAAGTTCTCCGGTATTCCCGGCGGAGGCAATTACTTCACCAGAACTTACGATATCGCCCTGTTCTTTGTTTAAAGAAGAATTGTGCTTGTAGACTGTTAAAAGATCGTGATTGTGCTCCACGATGATTACATAGCCGGTTTCAGCTGACCATTCGGAAAAAATAACGGTTCCTTCTGCAACAGATTTTATCGGCGTGTTTTTTTCTAACACTACATCTATCGCAAAATGTTTTAATTCGGGATTATACCCCTGAGAAATTGGACCCTTGGCGGGAGGATATAAAAGAAACTTTACGTTTCCATTGGGATTTTCAACAACATTATATTTGTCCTCTTGTAAAACTTCAGCCCTGAGAATTGAGTCTACTACTTCTGTTTCTGGCAAATTTATCGACTCATTGGTTGGAGTTGAATTATCATTTATTTTTGAAATGCTATCCCACTCAACCTCTCCCTTCAATGCGCTTTTAATTGACTTTATATACCTATCTTGTTTTTGAAAAAGACGTGAAATCGAATCCAATGCAAAGCTATTTTCTATGGCGTTTTTTCTGAGCCTTGTTGAGGTATAGCCTGGAATAAATTCTTTAAGGGGGGAATAGGCGATGGACAAAATGGCAGCGGTGGTTATTAAGGAAATAAATAGAAAAACAACAATAATAATGCTGAGTCTAGAAAGTCTAAAATAAAAGCGCTCTTCAAAAGTTTTTTCGTTTATGACTACCAAACGGTAGCGGTTCAATAACTTCTGAATCCAAGGTCTTTTTTTTCTGTCCTTCTTTGCCATTTAAACAAAGATAGACATAAAGGATAAAAATAATTTATTGCTCAAAGAAACAAATTTAAATTGATCATAATATTTCATACATTTGTTTAAAATTTAGAACAATGTTATCAATAAATATTTTAATAGGTATGATTGGCGCTCCTCAAGTGGTGCTTATCGTTGTTGCGGTTCTTTTGCTGTTTGGTGGTAGAAAAATTCCTGAATTAATGAAAGGTTTAGGAAGTGGTATCAAAGAGTTTAAAAAAGCAACCAAAGAGGAAGAAGAAACTTCAGATTCTAAAGAAGAAATTAAGTAAAAGCTTTACTCAAATCTTATTGAGCTTAGGATTGTGTTTAATTCAAACATATAGTCTCGCTTGTTTATTGAAGGTGCAAAGCCAAATCCTTCGAGAACCATCCATCTTTTATTGACGGTGTCCTTTATCATGTAGTTAACGAATGGTCCCGCCATAAAATCATTTTCAACTTCCCAGGTTCCCTTAGTCAAATAGCAAAATTTGTTGTCCGATTTAGTCTTGTAAAAATATGGCCGATAAGCCTTTTCCGTAATCATGAAACTTCCGTTGAGCCTGCCAGGGATATATACTTTCCCAATAGAATCTCTTATTTCAATTATCCTCTTCTTTGTATTTCCAATGATTTCGTTTTCAGGGAGTGAATAAGCTATAATGTTTAAATGACCTTTCTGTATCAGTTTTTGAATCCAAATAAAGTTTGTCGTGTCCTTTACCGTTTTATACGCTGTAGGGTAAACCAATCGCACTTTAAACCGATCACAGAGCTCCTTATCTTTGCTTGGCGATTTTTTAATCCTTCTTAATTTTTCTTTTTGCTCGTTTTCTGATAGCGTGGCCCTAAGAAGCTTGATGTTTTCTTCCAAAAAGACCGCTTGTGCTTCCCGGTCTTCGCCTTTTACAATCGCTACGATTTGAGGACGCGCATAATAGTTTTCTATAAGTTGAAACCTGGCAATAGTATCTTTTTGAAACCAAAGGACGTTACGGCTATTCCGCGCAAAACCTGAAAAAATCGCAGGGGAAAGGTGTTTTAAAGAAAACTGCGGTTCATTAAGAGGCAGACCTTCATATGGTGCTTCCAATAGCTTTCTCGTTGTTTTTCCTAACTCGCCGACCCAGTCACTTTTTTCCATGACCACCGTTAGGTGATTCATCTTTCCGTTTGAATCCGCAAGGTATCTCCTTTTAGGTCCTTCCTCACAAGAAATTATTAAAGTTAGAACAAGCAATAGGCTTAAGAAAACTGATTTAAACATGATTTTAAGGCTATTCCATTAAAGCAGCAATTCCAGGGAGGGTTTTTCCTTCAAGACTCTCCAGCATCGCACCACCGCCAGTAGAAATATAACTCATTTTAGACTCGAAGCCAAATTGCTTAACTGCAGCGACAGAATCTCCGCCGCCCACGAGTGAAAAAGCGCCATTGGCAGTGCTTTTCGAAATGTGTTCTCCAAGGGTTATTGTTCCTGTTGCAAATGAACTGAACTCAAAAACACCTAATGGTCCATTCCATAATATTGTTTTGCTTTCTAAAGCGATCGATTCAAATTGTTTTAGGGTTTCGGGTCCTGCATCTAATCCTTGCCAATCTTCGGGTATCTTGTAAACGTCACAGTGTTTTTTATTAGCATCATTTGAAAAATCATCGGCAATAATAACATCCGTAGGCAAATGAATTTGAACTCCTTTGACTTTTGCTTTTTCCATTAATTCCAAGGCATAATCACAAAATTCATCTTCACAAATGGATTGTCCAACAGAACCGCCCATTGCCTTTACAAAAGTATAAACCATCCCTCCACCAATAATTAAATGATCGATTTTGTCTAACATGTTTTCAATGATGGTGATTTTAGAGGAAACTTTCGCACCTCCCAAAATGGCCAAAACAGGTTTTTCTCCTGTCTCCATAACTTTCTTTATTGCTGTAACTTCGTTTTCAAGAAGTTTTCCAAAATATTTTTCGTCTTTAAAGAATTTCGCGATTATTGTCGTTGAAGCGTGCGCTCGGTGCGCCGTTCCAAAAGCATCATTAATATAACAATCCCCTAATTTGGAAAGTTGCGCTGCAAAATCTACATCTCCTGCAGTCTCCTCTAAATAATACCGAAGGTTTTCCATCAAAATTACTGACCCCGGCTTAAGATCTCCAGTTGCTTTTTCTGCTTCAGGTCCAACACAGTCGTCACAAAACTCAACGGGAACGTTCAATACTTGTTTAACTTCCTCAAAAATATGTGAAAGTGAAAATTGAGCATCTTTTCCTTTGGGTCTTCCAAGGTGAGAAATAAGAACACAGCTTCCGCCGCCTTTCAAAACAAGTTCTATCGTTTCCTTGGCAGCAATTATTCGGGTGTTGTCTGTAACCTTAAAGTTTTCATCCAAAGGGACGTTAAAATCAACGCGAATAACTGCACGTTTGTTGGTAAAGTCTTTTTGTGATAGGGTTTTCATGGAGTAAATTTTTCCAAAAATAACAATTTTTAAAATGTTACACGCACATTAAAACGTCTGAATAACTAATTTAGATTTATGGAAACTAAAATCGATTAAGTTTGTTTACTTTTATTCCAAATAATTCATTTATTCGCCAATGTTTTTCGATGAAATAATCGGTCAAGATACACTAAAAAATCATTTTAAAAAAACAATTTCAAAGAGTCAAGTTCCTCACTCTCAGCTTTTTGTAGACAAATATGGTTGTGGAGGACTTCCTTTGGCATTAGGATGTTCGTTGGGGCTTATTTATGGATTTGATCAACTAAAAATCGAAGAGAGTAATGGTGTTGATTCTAAAATGTTATTGGATCATCCTGACGTTCATTTTGTGTATCCGATTGTAAATGCTTCCGTCAAAAGCTCAAAGTTGACATCTGATGATTTTAGGATTGCATGGAGGGAGTTTTTAACAGATTATCCTTATGGTAACGTTTTCGATTGGGTGAAAAGACTTGAGTCTGGAAATAAGCAAGGAATAATCGGAGTAAAAGAAGTCCAAAAAATTCATCATAAAATGAGCCTTAAGTCACATAGCGGCGGTAATAAGGTAATGGTGATTTTTGGAGCGGATAAATTAAATACGGATGCAACAAACAAACTTCTAAAGCTATTTGAGGAGCCTCCAAAAAATTCTTTTTTTATTCTTATTGCTGAACAAGCTGAAAAGCTTTTACCAACATTAGTTTCCCGCTGTCAAAAGGTCACGGTTCCGCCAATTAAGATTGATAAAATAGAAATTGGTTTAAAAAAATTAATGCCCGAAGGGGAGATTTCGGGAGCTGTAAGTGGGTCAAAAGGTAGTTGGAGAAAAGCTCTGGAAATATCGTCCAATCACGAAAACACCCTGTTATTTGAAAACCTTTGGATTAATTGTTTAAGGTCTTCGTTCAAGGCGAAGTCTAATAAGTCTGTAGTGATTGAGCTAATGTGCTGGGCAGATAAAGTTGCAGGACTTCAACGAGAAGAACAGAAAGCTTTTCTTCAGTATGCTCTTGAATTTGTAAGACAGACCTTATTGATTTCCTACGGCGCAAACCAATTGAGTGATCTTAAACTATACACTGGTTTTGATCTTAAAAAACTTGCACCCTATATTCATGGTGGGAACATAATGCAAATTGTTAGGTTGATTGAAAAGTCGATCTATCATATAGAGAGAAATGCAAATCCAAAAATACTTTTTAGTAGTTTTTCTTTGGAAATGACGCGCTTATTAAACGCTAAAGAACTTGCTTCTTAAACACATAAACAAGAGAAGAATAGCGTCTTGATCTCAAGGCGCGAAGATTAAAACACACTCCTTTAACCATGCCTCTTAAAAAAGAAAAGCGCATTCCTTTGTGCTTTTCTGAAAGAAAACTGATGTACAGAGCATCTAATAAAAGAGGTTTTGTTCTGATCAATTCAAAGTTATATTTACTTGCAAGGTTGATTAAGAAAGGGGTTGAAAAGTGCCATAAGTGTCGTGGGACGTCGAATCCGGCCCAATTTTCACAATAATAGTCTTTATCATGACTGTAAACGTTTGGAACTGCAACAATTAAGTAACCTGATTTATTTAATAGGTTATATGTGTTGTTAAAGGTTTCCTCAGGATCTGGTAGGTGTTCCAATACATGCCACAGTGTAATCAAATCAAAAGAATTATCGGATAGCTCACTTGT
>Ga0308007_10000148_pt1 | contig 30423 bp, 14 predicted proteins | sample Neamet71_FD_203152 | JGI IMG/M metagenome (GOLD analysis project Ga0308007, IMG submission 203152) | Marine microbial communities from water near the shore, Antarctic Ocean - #71 | ecosystem: Environmental > Aquatic > Marine > Unclassified | place: Southern Ocean | collected 2014-06-07
CCTACTAAAACTAGACAGATGGTTATTGAACAGTATGATGCTACTGCAACTACCCTTAATAATTTTCAAATTACTGCTTACGAAAAAGCAGGAAATCTAAATGACTTAGTAGTAAACGTTTATGTAGATAATAAATTAAAAGTTAACTTGCAAGATTACGAAATTGATAGAACAAATGGATTTGCAACAGTCCGATTTATTAAAGACTTAACTGTTGATCAAGTTATTAAAATTAAAACACATAGTTTAGCAAAGAAAACATCTAAAGGATATTATGAATTTCCGCATAATTTAGAAAGAAATCCGTTAAACGAAGACATAACTGAATTTACATTAGGTGAAGTTATTGACCATGTAGATACAATGATTGAAGATGTACAAACTTTTAAAGGAGTGTATCCAGGAAGAAGTAATTTAAGAGACGCTGGCGAAACAGATCATTTTGGTAAAAGATTTGTTAAACATAGTGGTCCTATTAATGTTCCTTTATATCATATAACAAATAAAGATTTTAATATTGTAAAAGCAATTAAATTTTCAAAGAATGAATATTCTAGATTTAAAAGAAAGTTTTTAGAAACAGCAAACAGTTTAGGTTATGATGGTCCTACAAAGCAGCATGTAGATAAAATTTTAAATCAACTTAACAAAGAAAAACTAAAGTCTGAACCGTTTTACTTCTCAGACATGTTAGGCTATGGCGATGCAAATAGAATTGAATATACAGTTTTAGATGCAAAGACTAAAACTTATCCTATAACTTCTCCGTTTACGTTATCTTCACTTAGTGCTAAAACTATTAGCATTTATTTAAATGGAATCCAGTTAGTACATAGCAAAGATTATACATTTAATACTGATGGTTATGTTATTATAAGTGCTGTTATAGCTGAAGATGATATTATAGAAATATACGAGTATGAAACAACTGATGGTAGTTTTATTGCTCCTACTCCTACAAAGTTAGGATTGTATCCAAAGTACAATCCAGAGCTAACAATTGACGATGGCTATAGAGCAATAAGCACAAATGAAACAGGGCCTTTCAAGTTATACGGAGTCGAAACACAAACTACTAAAGTACATAACGGTAAAGTTGGATGGTTTTATCCTTTATATACTTCTGAAGAAGAAGCAATTGCAGCAGATTCTGATTCTAGTGCAGACACAGGTTCCGCACACGAACATGTATTTGACGGATTGTCCCAAATATTTTATATGCCGGCTACAGCATTTAATCATGCTGTACAAGATGATCTAACATACGAAGAATACCCAATTGGTATTGCTATGATTAGAGGACATGATGGTAGCTATATTAAAGCATATAAAGACTTTAGAGATAACTTATTATTAGATCTTGAAAGAAGAATTTTTAATAATATTAAAGTTGAATACTCAAAAGATTTACTTAATGTTGACGACTTTATAGGCGGCGAATATAAAACTAACGAATTTAGTAGAACAGAAATAGATAATACATTAGCTGGCGATTTTAATCAATGGCTTAGATTAGTTAATGGTGCAGAATACACAGAACATAATTTTTATGATCCTAATGATAGTTTTACATTCAACTATGCAACTGCTAGTACTCCTTTAGGAAACGCAATGCCAGGCTTCTGGAGAGGAGCATATATGTATGCATATGGTACTGATAGACCAAATGCTACTCCTTGGGAAATGTTGGGGTTAACAATGAAACCAACATGGTGGGAAACTACGTATGGTCCTGCTCCGTACTCCGGTGACAACTTAGTGTTATGGAGAGATTTAGAAGAAGGTAGAATTAAAGTACCAGGTAAGGCCGAAGTAGTTGACACAAAATATGCTAGACCTGGACTAACTAAACATATTCCTGTTGATAGCCAAGGAAAACTACGCTCTCCAAGAGATAGTGGATTTATTAGAGGCTTCTCAAGAAGAGATGCAATCAACGGATGGAAATTTGGCGATCATGGTCCAGTTGAAACCGCATGGAGAAGAAGTCCAGAATATCCGTTTGCAGTACTATTAGCTTTCTTATTAAACAAGCCTGCTAAAGTAATGGGACTAGGATTTGATGTATCAAGAACTAAGAGGAATTTAGTTAAGCAATGGGTACATTCAGATACTAATAAACCTATACAATTATCTACTACAAAATTACCTAACACATATAAAGACGATACTAGAGTATTAACCTGCGGACTTGTAAATTACATTTACAATTTAGTATCAAGTGATGTATTAAGTGTTTACACAGATTATAAAAATAATCTTTTAAATCTAAAAAATCAATTAGGATTTAAGGTTGGTGGATTTACTGATACTAGTAAATTTAATTTAATACTTGATAGTCGTTCTCCTACACTACAATTAGAACGAGACGGTATATTTGTTCCACAAGAAAGTTTTAAAGTTTTTAGTAATACTAGTAGTCCATTAGAAATGGTTACATATAGTGGTGTTTCTATTGAAAGAGCTGGCACTGGATTTATTGTTAGAGGTTATAATAATACTACACCAAGTTTTGAATATTATAAACCAATACCTGGATCGTCAAAGATAACAGTAACAGTAGGCGGCATCTCAGAAGACACCCAAGAGTGGGCAGGAAGTACTTTTTACGAACGTGGAATGATTGTTCAATATAAGAGTGAATTTTATAGAGCAACAAAACAAGTTACTAGCGGAACAGCTTTTACTATTGACGGCTTTGTAAAATTAGATGAGTTACCAATTACAGGCGGACGTACTGCGTTTTTCTTTAAAGATTTTGATAATACAGAAGTATATAAGTTACAATACGGAACAAAGTTAAAAAACACACAAGAAGTAGTAGACTTTATGTTAGGCTATAATGCTAGACAAAAGGTATTAGGATTTACATTTAATGAAGTAGACTCTTTTAATAAGAAAGTTGAAAATTGGGAAAATACTGCAAGAGAATTTATGTTCTTTACAACACAGGGTTGGTCTGCAGGAACAATAATTACATTAAGTCCAGGCGCTTCAAAAATACAATTTGATAGAGATTTTGTTGTTGTAGACAACTTATATGATAAGTTTTATGATTACAGCATATTAAAAGCAGATGGACAACCTTTACAAGCAGACTTTAATGGACTTATTAGAGACGGTAATTCGTTTGGACTAGCAGTAGGAGATACTAATGACGGTCTATACCATATAACTTTACCTCTTGTACAAAAAGAACATGTTGTTTTATTAGATAACAAGACAGCATTTAGTGATATAATTTATGAACCTAAGTCTGGATATAGACAAGACCGTATTAAGGTTGCTGGCTACCGTACTGATGAATGGAATGGTGGGTTAAACTTACCTGGATTCTTATATGACGAAGCTATTATTACTGACTGGACACAATGGAAAGATTATAAAATTGGCGAAATAGTCAAATATAAACAATTCTATTATACAGCTAAAAATAACGTTCCTGGCTCAAAAGACTTTCAAGCAATAGTTTGGTTACAACTTAACGAAAAGCCAACACCAGAATTAACAGCTAATATGGATTATAAAGCAAATCAGTTTACTGATTTTTATGATTTAGATTCAGATGGATTTGATGACGAACAGCAACGTCTAGCTCAACATTTAATTGGATACCAAAAACGACAATATCTTGCAAACATTATTAATGATGATGTGAGCCAGTTTAAATTCTACAGAGGATTTATAGCTGAAAAAGGTACTATGAATTCTTTAACAAAATTATTTGAATCATTAGGCGACGGAACAAATTCTGCATTAGACTTTTATGAAGAATGGGCAATACAAACAGGTAGATTTGGAGCCACTAGTTCTATTAAGCAAGTTGAGTATTCTCTTAAAGAAGAGTTAATGACAGAAACTCCACAAGCATTTGAATTACTTAATACACTACCAAGTACAAACTATGATAAGGTTTATAGAATACTTCCAAACGATGTTTATGATAAAGAACAAGATTATGACCATGCACCGTTTCCAACAAAAGCAATTAGTTCTGCAGATGAATATATTAAGACTGGTGGATATGTATCTGAAAAAGATGTTTCTTTTGTTGCTGGTTCTATACCTGAACTATCATTAGGCGATGTTAACTCTATTAAACTTGGCGAATATATTTGGATAATCGAAACAGGAAAAGACACCTGGAGTGTGTATCAAATTGTTCCGGTAAGCTGTAATATTGTTGCGGCAACAGTAAGAACAGATAAACTGTCAACTGATGGTATGCGTTTAATAGATTTAGAATTAGACACATGGGCAGATATTCCAGGTGACGGTATTAGACCTTTAATTGTCGAAAGTGATGTTATTGGCGCACTTGGTGCTGAAGCATTTAAACTTAATGGATTATATGCAGTTGATAAAGATGGCATTAATTTAAGTACAGTAACTATTAAAGCTGATGTAAATGTAGAAGTAGAAGATTTCTTAGATGAATCTTATCAAGTAGTAAAATTTAGACCAGTACGTAAAACATCAATAGACGATCTTAATGTAAGTCGTTATACTATGTATGATAAGCAAAGAATTTGGATTGATAGTTATAAAAATGACTGGGCAGTTTTTGAAAATAATCCAGTATACAAAACTAATCAAACACTTTTTAATCCATCGGAATTTGATAGTACTGCACAACAGTTTAGTAAAAGTGTTACTATAACACGTGATAATAATAATGTATTTGTTGCAGCTCCCGGAGACGGTACTGGTAAAGTAACTCACTATAAAAGAACAAACGAGAAAAATAATTTAGTACTTGACGATGTTATTGAAATAGCAAGTGACGATACTTTACTATCAATTGCTACATCATCTAGATTTGGTGAAAGTGTTTCAGTAAGCCCAGATGGCGAATACCTAGCAATTGGTATTCCAAATGCAAGCGGCGTAAAAACAAAGTTCAAGAGTGTATTTGATAAAACACAAACATACACTAAAGGCGACATTGTAAAATATAGAGAAAGTTTATGGAAAGCTAATAGAGAAGTTCTTCCAGAGATTGCTTCACAGCCCTTTACAACTTTCGATACGTATGTTAACTTAGCTGCATCTGCAGATGCAGACTCGACAACATTACAATTACTAGTTGCAGGTGATCCTGGACTAGCAAATAACACAGTAGATCATATGCTTGTTAGAGCTCCAAAAGATATGTACTTAGGTACATCACCTGGTGATACTCTTAGCCTTTATTGGAATCAACGTAGTTTTGCATATCCTACATTAACTAACTATCAACCTTTTGGTGGAGCAATAACTGAAATTACTGGAAACTTTATTACCGGTACTCATACTATTCAACACAAAGTTGATCATATATTGTTTATTACAACATTTGTAACATTGCCTACAGTAGGACAAACAGTTACTACTACAACAGGTAGTGCTACAGTTTGCTATGTAGGAACTAAACTAGATAGTGCAGTAGTTTATCTTAAAGATACAAATGGTATCTTTAGTGTTAGTGATGAGTTGTTTATTGATGAAACTATATTTGTTGGATTTTATACAGAAGCATCAACGTACAACACTAGTGAAGCAGTTGACGGTTTTTGGTATATTGCGACAGGCTTCCAATATTCAAATGCCGGTACATATTATGACACAGGGCGTGGCTTAGTTTATGCTGACGCCAGATTAGCATCATCTGTAAGGACATTAAACACATATTCAAATATTCAACAATCAGTTGGAGACATTGGATCATATGTTAATAATAAAAACAGAGCTAGTTACATTGCTCAATTGTCATACAGAGGTGATCCAGGCGGAACAGAAGCAGATCAACTTAGTAACAAGTGGATAGTTAGAGGATCTAAAAGTTTTACTGATACTTTATCAATAAGCGATGAAGCTGAATTTAGAGTTTACAATCTTGATAACAGAGATATTGATGTTACAACTTCAGGATTTACATTCGACATACTTAACAAAAAACAAACAGTTGTTGATCTTTGGGACGGCTATATTGATTTTACATATGACGAGTTTGACTTTGCTGGTAACGTGTTTGAACCTGTTATTGGTGACATAATTAGTGATGTACAAATACCTAACGATGGACAGGGTGGTCTTGCAATTACAACACAAACTACTAGTACTGCTGAAGTTATGTTTTATCGTAGGAACTTTAATAGTGTAAGAGTTTACGTTAAGACACTTAGCGGCACTTGGTCACAATTAACTAATATTGGAAAGTATTCTATACAACGTAATGCTAATACTGTAGCACGTGGCATAGCTGATGTTGGTCGTGTTATGGGAACAGTGGCAGATGTTGATAATGATATCTCAGTAGGTACTAGTGTAATTGGTAAGTTAATTGTATTTGCACATAGCTCACAATTTGGTATAGTTGCTACTCCAGAAATAATTGATGAAGAATATTGGTTCTTTAATGAAAACACAGAGCAAGGAATTTCAAGATTACCTAATCCGCCATATAGTTTAAACAAAGACTATACACAAGTTTTCCATATTGCAGCTAATGCAGCTGGCACAGCAAGTCCTAATGACGCAGGAGCAGTTGGAATCTATCGTCGACGAGATGATGGTATGTATACCAGGCAGTACTTAATAACTTCAGAGCATGAAACAGCAAATAGGAAATTTGGTAAAAAAGTTAAATTAGTACAAAAAGGTAACTATTACACGCTTGCAGTTTCAAGCGAAGGTTTAGGTACTAGAAACGACCCTGGAAGCATAGAAATTTACCGACATGGTTTTAAAAAATCACGAGCTGATTCATACAAAGGACCGTATCAACTTACAAGCTATGCACTAGGCGATATTGTCCTGCATCAAGATGAGTATTACGAATGTATTAAAACTGCTGGCACCCTTAACTTTGTAACTGATCCTGTATATTGGGAAAATATTAGTTGGAAAAATGGTAAAGATAGTAATTATAGAGGCGAATGGGATAACACTTATAGATACGAAAAAGATTCTGTAGTAGCATATAATGATGTATTGTACAAAGCTAAAACTAATATTGCGGCAGCCGCAGCTTGGGATACAGCGTTATGGGGAACTTTAACTAGCAATATTGACTATATTGGAATGTTGCCTAACAGAACTGCTAAAACCTTTTACGGAGAAGAAATATTTGATCCAATACAAAATATTCAACAGTTTAGCAAAGATTTTGATTTAAGTGCAGACGGTGATGTTTTAATTACTACAAGTGAACAAATTAAAACAGACAGTTCACGAGATATTGCAATCGTTGTGTATAGAGAAGTAGGTGATAAATTTCAATTTTCACAAATAATTACTGAAGCTAATACACTAAATGGATTTGCTGATAAGATAAGTCTAAATCCGCAAGGCACTAAAATTGCTGTAAGTTCTCCATTACGAGATACTACTCGAATTAATCAAGGTGTTGTTTTTATATATAACCAAGATACAAACGGAATATTTGGAACAGTTACTAATGCACAGTTGGGAATCACAACAGCATCGCAAGTATTGCTTCCGCCACAGGATGAAGAATCTGAAAAGTTTGGATATAATGTAGAATTTGGCACAGGAACATTAGCGGTATCTAGTTTAAATGGCGATCAAAAGATCGACACTAGGTTTGACACTTATGAAAAAACATTAACTGATTCCTATCAGCTAGATGCAACTTCAACAAAGAAAGAAGTTCGTACTACTTTTGATAATAAGTTTACTTCGTTTAAAAACATTAAAATAGATAAAGGCGTAGTTTACCTATACGAAACACTTGGCAACGATGTAACACAATCAGAAGTTATTACATATCCTTTAGTTGAAACTAATTTTGGCGAATACATTTATATAGAAGACAACCATGTGTATATTGGAATGCCACAACAATATAGTGATACTGTTAGAGGAGGATTAGTTGACTTTAGAAAATTACCTTCCTCAACTGCATGGAAACAAATTAGAAGTAGTGTTACTCCAGTTGATGTAGATAAAATAAAAGGTACTTTTTTATATAATAAAAAGTCTAACCAAATTATTACATACGTTGACTTTATTGATCCAGTACAAGGTAAGATTGCAGGAATAGCAGAACAAGAAATTGCGTTTAAAACTAGATATGATCCTGCATTTTATAATACAGGGCAAGTAGTAGATGATAATGTAGATCCTAATAGACACTGGGCTGAAAATTATGTTGGTAAAGTTTGGTGGAATATTGAAGCAGCTAGATTTGCTCATCCATATCAAGGAACAACTAATTTCCAAAAAAATACTTGGAATACACAACTTGAAGGATCAGTTATTAATGTTTATGAATGGGTTGAAAGTAAATTTTTGCCTGATACATGGGACGGGTTTGCTGATACCGATGAAGGATTAGCTCAGGGTATTAGTGGTATTAGTTTACACGGAAATGAAAAATACACAACTAGACTAATTTACGATAATGTAAGTAAATCGTTTAGTTCTTTATATTATTTCTGGGTAGAAAATAAGAAAACTGTACCAGCTATTAGAAACAGAAAGTTAAGCATTAGAAATATTGCAGCACTTATTGCTGACCCACAGAGTCAGCAATATAGATATGTAAGTTTGTTAAGTAAAGATAAATTCCTTTTAACAAACTGTAACGATCTTATTGTTAATGACGATGTTGTTTTAAATATTAAATACACAAATGATAGCATTGATAAACAGCGTCAAAATCAACATAATCAATACCAAATATTAAGTAAAGGATTAGATACAAGTATACCTAACACAGATATACAACGTAAATGGTTTGATAGTTTAGTTGGATTTGATGTAAAATCACGGGCAGTGCCAAATGTTGATCTTCCTGTAAAGAGTCGTTACGGTGTACAAGACAGACCAAGACAAGGAATGTTTGTTAACAGGTTTGAAGCACTTAAACAGTTCATTGAAAGAGTGAATATAGTATGTAACCAAAACTTACTTGCTGATGAATATAATCTTGATGCGTTATCAAAGAAAGAACCGGTACCAACGTTATTAAGTGGAGAATATGATCATAAGATTAGTACATATTCTGAAATAACATTTATTAGCACAAGTAAAGTTACTCCTGCAAAATTAACTCCAGTAGTATTAAATGGAAAAATTACTCGAGTTGATATAGTTGAATCAGGAAGAGGCTACAAAGTTGCTCCTAAAATTAAATTTGTAGGCGTTGGTGTAGATGCAGAAATAAAATTAACTATTGATACATTAGGAAAAATTACTAGTGCTGTAGTAGAAAACCAAGGTACTGGATACAATGAAAGTACTACTATAAGTGTAAGAAGATATAGTGTACTTGTTGAATCTGATAGTACAGTGTTTAATAAATGGTCATTGTATTCTTGGAATGAAACAGATGGTAAATGGTTTAGAAGAAGCATACAAGATTACGATGTAACACAATTTTGGGATACAGTTGATTGGTATGCAACAGGATACAATCAGTTTACAGAAGTTGACAGCATTATTGCAGGCTCATACTTATTAACAAGTCTTGAGAATTCAATAGGCAATGTTGTTAAGATTAGCTCAGTAGGCGTAGGCGGTTGGCTACTATTAGAAAAAGTAGCAGATGAAGACACAGAAGATTATACTGTTAATTACAAAACAATTGGTAGACAAAATGGCACAGTACAATTTAATGATAAGTTATATGACTATGGTAAAAATACTGTAGGATTTGATAATAGAAGTTTTGATAGTTTCTTTTATGATAATACTCCATCTAAAGAATTAAGAATTATTTTAGAAGCTATTAGAGATAATATTTTTGTTGGAACATTAGCTGTAGAGTATAACGAATTATTTTTTGCATCATTACGTTATGTGCTTGCAGAACAAATCGGTGCAGACTGGTTATTTAAAACTAGCTTTGTTAAAGCTAAACACAATTTAGGTCCGTTATATCAAGATGTAACGTTTAATAACAATAATCTAGCAAACTATGAAGCATACATAAATGAAGTTAAGCCTTATAGTACAAACATAAGAGAATTTGTTAGTAACTATGCAAATACAGAACCAACAAATAGTTCTGTAAGTGATTTTGATTTGCCACCAGAGTATAACAAAGCAAATAAAGCTATTGAACCAAGTGGCGCCCAAGTTATTAATGGTGTTATTGTAAGTGCTCCTAATAGTTCACAAATTTATCCAAGAAAACATTGGGCAGATAATAACGCTTATCAGATTAAAGAAGTTAAAATTTCTAATCCAGGATCAGGATATACATATGCTCCTACTGTAAAAATAGTTAGCAGTGAAGGAACTGGTGCTACTGCTAGAGCGTATTTAGGTTATGGAAAAATTACTAAAATTGAAGTACTAACACCTGGTACAGGATACATTCAAAGTCCAGTAGTTACAATCGAAGGCCCGCAGTTAGAAGGAAGTATCAATGCCGCTGCTAGTGCTATATTAGGAAATGGAGTAGTTAGAAGTCCAAAGATTGTATCTAAGTTTGATAGAGTTTCTGGAAAAGTTTATTACTCATCATTAGAGCAAGTAGTAACACTTGAAGGCACAGGAACACAAATAGTATATAACTTAGAATGGCCAATGGATCTTTCAAATTCAAAAGTTCAAGTTTGGATTGGTAAAGATAACACTACGTTAGTTGAGAAACTACGTAGTGAATATACATATAAAAATGTTGAAAATACTACAGCAGGTTATACTAGAGAGCAAGGTCGAATTACGTTTACTACACCACCGACGAATACATACAAAATTAAAATAAAATACTTTAGACCAATTAGTTTATTAAATGCTGAAGATAGAATTAATTTTGCATACAGTCCTGGCGCTAACATGTATGGCAAAGAACTGCAACAATTAATGACAGGCGTAGACTACGGCGGAGTTCAAGTACGTAGTTTTGAATTTGATAAACCATCAGGATGGGATACACAAGGTTGGTATTCCGATAGCTGGGATACGTTTGATAACACATTTGAAGATGAAGTTTTTTACTCGGATGGTTCAACAAATGCAGTACAATTAACTAAACCATTAGCTAATGGTATCATGTATAATTTCTATCTAAACGGAGTACGTATAGATGATCCAAACTATGATGCAAGTACATTAAATGATAACCCTACTGCAATTACAACTTCTATTATTGGCGACGGCGTAACACAAGTACTTGATCTAGAGACAATGGGAATAAGAGTATTACCAAGTGATGTATTAGTTATTAGAAAAACAACTAGTGATGGTAGTGTATTACCAGATGCTGAAAGTTACGATACAGCATTAACTGGAGGCGACTTAGCATATAGTACAGCAACTGGCATAAAGTCAGAAGATATTATTGTTGACGGTGACGGATTTGTAACACCAACTACTAGCGGAGGCCCTGAAGAATTAGTTCCAGGACAAGTTAATGATACATTAGATCTTAAAGTGTTTACTAGAGATAGTGCAGGCCAAGGACTTATACATAGTCAAAGTTATATTATGGGTAATACGCTAACTTATAGTTTAGATGTTATTCCACGTACTTCGGCAGCGGTAATTGTTAAAGTAAATAATATTATTTTAAACCCAACACAATATACAATAAATTGGGCAAGTAATTCTGTAACACTTAATGCAAGTTCTGAAGGTGATGAACTTAACATTATAGCAATGGCGCAAGGAACACAAAAAGTATTAGACTTTGGCCAAGGTGTTTCAGTAGCAGGACAAGCAGATTATTTAACTACTGTTGATTGGCAGAAAGACGTTAGTGTTTTTGTAAGTGTTAACGGTGTAGCTACTGACGTACAAATATTTAACAGTGAAGATAGTGGTGCTCCTATAGCTAAAGTTGGTATTAGATTTACTACACCAAGAGTAAGTAGTGGTGAAGTAATACATTATACGGTATTCAGCGATAAAACAAAAGTCAACTATAGTCAAGTTAGTAAAGATACGTTTACAGCAACTGGATCTTCATCACAGTTTACTTTATCTAGTACTCCATTTTATTCATTGCCCAATGAGCATAATATTATTGTAAAGATTGACAATAAAATTTTAAATCCTGGATATAATATCCAACATGTAATTGATGCAGACGACACTAGGCAATATAAAATTGAAACATTCCAAGAACCAATTGGAGCAAATGCCGCTGGCGACATTAAAGTCTTTGTAGATGGAGTAGAAAAGTTTACTCCAAATGAATGGAGATTTGATATTGCTAATAGTCAAATAGTATTAGGTGATAATGTTGGAGAGCCAGGATCTGTAGTTGAAATATTTGCAATTACAGACGGCGAATATAGAATTAATGGTAAAATTGTTTCAATTGATACTACTCCTACAGCAGGACAAACTGTAGAAGTATTCCAATTTTCAAATCACAATTTACTTGGAATAGAAAGAATTAACTATGATGTAGTCAGTAGGGCTGTATTAATAGCTGAAGATGTACAAACAGTAACATATAACAGGCTAACAGTTGGCGAAATACCGTTAAGGAAAAAAGCAATAGATGCACAGTATGTTTGGGTAAGTGTTAATGGTGAATTATTAACTCCTAGCGTTGATTATTCAATAACTAATGATCAAATGAAAGTACAATTAGTAAGAACTCCGGCAGCTAATGATGTTATTGATATTATACACTTTTCAGAAAAGATAAGTACAGCAAAGTTTGCGTTTAGACAGTTTAAAGATATGTTGAATAGAACACACTTTAAACGTTTAGATAAAGAAGTTACTGCATTACGTGAAAGATTAGACAGTGACGATTTACGTATTGAAGTAGTTGACGGTTCTAGTTTATCAGTTCCTAGTAAGGGACAAAATCTTCCAGGAGTTATTTTTATTGCTGGAGAACGTATTGAGTATTTTGTTAAAGATGGTAATACATTAAAGCAGTTACGCAGAGGAACACTAGGAACAGGAGTAAAGTCTTCTTATCCAGTAGGACAAAATGTGTTTGATCAGAACATAAGTAAAACTGTACCATATAAAGATATGACTCAATCACAAAGTTTTATTGCAACCGGGGATAATAGTACATTTATATTAGGGTTTGATGTTGGAACATACAACGAAATTGAAGTATTTTCCGCAGGTAAGCGTCTTAGAAAGACAACATTACAGTCATTTAATCCAATAATTGCACTGGATAGTCCAGAAGGCGATATAACATTACCAAAAGAGTTTGAATTTAACTCTGGAAACAACAGTATTACATTAAGTGAGACACCGTTACTTAACACTAAAGTAACAGTTATTAAAAAAACAGGCCAAACATGGACAAGTACGGGAGAAATGTTAGGAGATGCTGAAAATTCAATTGCTCGATTCTTAAGAGCAGGCACTTCGGCGCTACCAGAATAAATACAGTATAGGAATTAACATGAACGATAATATGCAAGATAAAAATGGAGTACTAGTTCAAGGACATATAAAAATCTTTGATCCTAAGTCAAAAGAAGTATACGTTGAAAAACGTAACGCAATTCATTATGAGAATATGAGTATTGCATTAGCAGAAAGTTTAAGCAATGCAGGTGCTGGATTTATATATGAAATGAGTTTCGGCAACGGCGGCACATCAGTTGATCCAACTGGTATTATTACATATCTTACACCTAATAGTACAGGAACCAACGCTAGTTTGTATAACCAAACATATACTAAAGTAGTTGATGAAAGAAGTGTTAACAATACAGATGCTGCTAGAAATAAAACAGAAACACGCCATGTAAGTGGAACAAACTATACTGATATACTAGTTTCATGTTTATTAGATTACGGTGAACCAAGCGGGCAAGAAGCATTTGATAATGCAACTGATCCTGATAATTCTTATGTTTTCGATGAACTAGGATTAAGAAGTTATAGTGCGAGTGGCACAGGGCGCCTTATTACACACGTAATTTTTCATCCTGTACAAAAATCATTGAACAGATTAATACAAATTGATTATACTGTTCGTGTACAGAGTTTAGCGGGTTAAGGGGATAATACATGGCATATGCAATTAGTTATACAGACTCTGTAAACAAAGGTAATATTACCGTTGAAGATAATACTATTAACACAGAGACTACACTAAGTCTACCTGGTAGATTTACAACGGCGTATGGCCAAGCAATTAGTGAAAATTTCTTACACTTATTAGAAAATTTTGCTAATAGTACTGAACCTTTACGCCCAGTTGAAGGGCAATTATGGTACGATACAACAACAGGTGTTGATCAACTTAAAATTTATGATGGAACATTTTGGCAAGCTGCAGCAGGACTTAAAAAAGCAACGTCTGAGCCAGCAGTTGCAAATAGTAGCGCCGGAGATTTATGGGTAAACACAGGTAGTCAGCAGTTATATTTGTTTACAGGTTCTACATGGGTATTAGTTGGTCCAGAGTTTACTGATGGATTACTTACAGGTACAAAATCAGATGCATTGGTTGGTACAGACAACTTAACATATAAAGTACTTTCGATCAAAGTACAAGATAAAACGGCATTTATTATTAGTGACCGGGCATTTATACCTAAGACTGCTATCACAGGATTTACAACTGGTATCAAAGCAGGAATGAATGTTAGTTCAACTGCACTTTTTGGTACTGAATTACTAAAATATTACGGAACAGCAGAAAAAGCAGATGCACTAGTTGTTGGAACAACTACAGTTCCTGCAGCAAACTTTGTTAGAACTGACCAAACATCAACATCAAACTTTGATTTAAAAATTAAAAATAATGGTGGTGTTGTTATTGGTACAGGCGGACAATTAAGTATAGGAGTTGATGGAGAGCAAGGTGTTATACAACATAATACTAGTGGTTCTAACATTGATTTTAGGCTTAGAAGCGGAACATCAACTCCTACAGTAATGCGTATTGATGCAAGTGGCAAAGTAGGAATTAATAATAGTGCTCCAGAACAAGATCTTGATGTAGCTGGCAATGTAAAAGTTACACCTAAATCAGGTGTTGCAGGATCAGGGTATTTACAAGTTACTAGCACAACTAATTCTACAAGCATTAGCACAGGAGCAATTATTACATCAGGCGGCGTAGGTGTTGCACTAAATGCATATATTGGTGGTAATGTTGATATTGGTGGTATATTACAAACAGGTAATATTTCTCCAGATGTAGGATCATCAAGAAATATTGGTACGCTAATTAACAAATATGATAACATTTATGCTAATACATTCTTTGGAAATATGCAAGGCAATGTTAGTGGTACAGTAAGTGGAAGAGCTGGGTCAGCAGATAAATTAGCAAGTGCTACAACGTTTGCAGTAGGTGGTGATGTTGAAGCAGCAAGCTTTGAATTTGATGGGCAAACCGGCGGCAGTACAAAGACATTTAATATGTCTATTGCAAACACATTTATTTCTAGTAAGACGGTTACATATGATGCTGCAAACTCCGATGAATTAATTATAAACAGACCTACAGGGACAACTGGTGTTTTTAGAATTACAAAAGCTAATTTTATAAAATCTATACCGTTAAACCCAATTGGAGCAATGATGGCTTATGGTGGTACAACTTCCCCATTAGGATGGGTATTTTGTGATGGATCAGAAGTTAGAAAATCAGACTATAATGATTTATGGTTAACAATTGGATTTAACTTTAAAGATGCTTCACTAATTAGTGACTCTGGAGTTAACTTTTTTGCATTGCCAGACATGCGTGGTAGATTTCCATTAGGATTGGATAACATCGGCGGAGCAAATGCAAATAGAGTATCTGATAATACAGCAAAAACAATTGGTGGAGCATCAGGCTCCGAAACAACAGCAATTGCTGTTGCTAACTTACCAGAACACGAACATGATATGGAAGGCGATAGCGGAACACAGTATTATGCAACAAGAGTTGGTACTGGTACACCGACTGATAGTGGTGCAATTCAATTATCAATTACTTCAGGTACACAAGGTACACAAGGTTTAGCTTCTAGTGGTGGCATTAAAACAGCGGCAACATTAGGAACATCATTGAATACTATTGATCCTTACTTAGCTCTTAACTATATTATCTATACTGGAGTCACAACATGAGCTATCAATTAAATAAAACAGACGGCACACTACTTACATCATTAATTGACGGGCAAATTGATATAGCCAGTACTAACCTTACGTTAGTAGGTAAAAATTATACCGGGTACGGCGAAGCATTTAATGAAAACTTTATTAAATTATTAGAAAATTTTAGTAATACAGCTGCACCTAGTACTCCATTAACAGGACAACTATGGTGGGACACTACTAACGCTAGATTAAAGGTATATGACGGAACAATATGGAAAGCCAGCGGTGGTCCATTTGTACAAAATACACAACCTACAATGGTTGCAGGTGATTTATGGATTGATAATTTAAACAATCAGCTGTATGCATTTGATGGATCTGACACAGTCTTAGTTGGCCCGCAATATACATCTACACAAAAGAAAAGTGGCTTTGAAATTAGCCAAATATTAGATAATCAAAGTAGATCAAGAACAGTAGCTTACCTTTATATAGGCGGTACACTATCAGCAGTATTAAGTTCGCTACAATTTACGCCTACTTATGCTCAAAGAATAATAGGACTAGTTACAGCTACTAACACAGATGGTATTATATACGAAGGCATTAATATTATTAATGCTGCAACATTTAAATGGCACGGTGTTGCAAATAGTGCATTAGGACTTACAGACGCTGCTGGACTTACTAAAACAGCTGATCAGTTTTTAGCGTCAAACGCTAATGATGTTACTACAGGTGCATTAACTATTCAAAACTCCGGTGGATTAACAATTGGACTTTCGCAAAATAATGTACAAAAAGTTATTGGTGAAAGATTTTATGTTGAAAATCAGTTACTGGATCACGATTTAAGTTTAAGAGTACGTTCAAATAAGTTTAACTCACTTATTGTTGATGCTGTATATGTAGATGCAAGTACAGCAAAAGTTGGTATATTTACAACTAATAGATTACCAATATATACACTAGATGTTGAAGGCGATATTAGAGCTACAGGTAATTTAATTGTAGAAGGTACATCAACTACAATTGATACAGTTACATTAAGAGTTGAAGATAAAAATATTGAACTAGGATACCAGTCAGATAGTACCGGCGGCGATGATGCAGGTGCAGAAGGCGGCGGAGTCACACTACTATCAACTGATTCAGATAAAACAATGAAATGGGTAGGTAGTACAGATGCCTGGACGTTTAATAAAAATATTGATATATCTGATGCAACAAAGACAATTAAAATTGGCGGACAAACTAAATTAACAAATACTAGCTTATCAAATATTTTATATGCTGATGAGCTAACTAGACTAGGAACACTTACAGCATTACAAGTAGATTCAATTAATATTAACGGTAATACTATAAGCAACAGTGCTTCTGTAATTAATATTACAGCAACAGGTGGAATAAATCTTACACCAGGTGGTACTGTAGCGTTTACTGGAGCACCTCGAATATCTGGTGTTGGAAATCCTACAGATATACAAGACGTTTCAACAAAATCTTATACAGATACAGAAATTGCAAATGAAACTATTGTAATGGGATTTGACGTTACTGGATTAGGCACAGGATCGACATTACAAGCAGCAGTAGCAGGGTACTTAAATGATTTATATCCTGCTGCAACTATTAATACTAATAAACAAGCAAAATTACATTGCACTTCGTATGCTAATGCAACAGCTAGTGGTATTGATGTAAACTCGGCAAAAACAATTAGTTACATAGCTGTAGATTCAAACGGAACACAAAACGAATCAGTAGTACAAGACATTGTATTTGCTGGTGCAAGTGGTAACGTTTCATTATCTGCAACACGTAGTTTGATGAGATATCAGTCAAACGGAACAGCATGGGAGTGGCAGGCAACAACTGCTTATTAATCAAATGATTAAAACGATAAATAACATAAGTACAGTACTATTAGGGGTTACATAGATGGCATATCAAATTGATAGATATAATAATACGCTTTTAACTAACGTTGAAGACGGAACTGTTGATCAAACTACTGATTTAAAATTCATTGGTAAAAATTACGCAGGCTACGGTGAAATACAAAATGAAAACTTTTTGTTTTTACTGGAAAACTTTAGTGGAGCAACTGCACCAGCTAGGCCATTAAGTGGACAGCTTTGGTACGACACGTCAGTTTCAAAATTAAAATTTTACGATGGAACAAAGTGGAGAACAAACGGTGGATCTGAAGCAGCAGCAACAGAGCCAACAGGATTATCAGTAGGTGACTTTTGGTGGGATACTACTAATAATCAGCTATACGTTTATAACGGAACTATTTTTATATTAATTGGTCCACAGAATGCAGGCGATGGCGTAACCCAAATGCAAAGCTTGTCATTACTTGATACTAATGGTACTACTAGAAATGTTATAGCAGGTACACTGAACAGTGAAACTGTAATGATGATTAGTGCAGTTGAATTTGATATTGCTACAAGTAATGCAGTTACAGGATTTGATAGGCTCAAAAAGGGCATTACACTTATTAATACTAAGTTGGCTACTAACGGCGTAACTACTCCGTCAGGACATTACTTTTGGGGAACAGCGTCAGATAGTGCTAGATTAGGTGGACAATTAGCTTCAAACTTTATTCAAGCATCAGCAGGTGGAGCAAATACTGTATTTGCAAATATTGTTGAATTTCCAGATGGTGGAATACAAATTGGTGACTCACAAGATTTACAACTATTAATAGAAAACGGCTCCGAAGGAGTTATACAAAATGTTACTGGTAACAATAGCATAATAAAAATTAAAACTTCAAACGGATCAGGAACATCTACACACTCAGTTACATTTAATTCAACTGGATTAATACCAGCAGTAGATAATACATTCGCACTAGGTAGTACAACTTTAAAATATTCAAATGTGCATGCATCAGCATTTACTGGCGAAGCAACAAGAGCAACTGCATTAAGAGTTGGAACAGATTTTAGATCAGCAAGTTCTAGTGCATCAAATAATACTGTAGCAGTAAGAGATGCAACAGGCAACATTGCAGCTAACTTATTCCAAGGTACTGCAACACAAGCACGTTATGCTGACTTAGCAGAAATTTATGCAACAGACCAAGAATATCCAGTAGGTACAGCAATTGCAGTAGGTGGCGAAGCAGAAGCTAGATCCGCAAGCATTGGCGATATTTGTATTGGTGTTATTTCAGATAATCCTGCATATTTAATGAACTCAGAAGCTGACGGACAAGCAGTTGGATTAAAAGGCAGAGTTCCTGTAAGAGTTAGCGGTCCTATATCAAAAGGCCAAGCAGTGTACGCATGGGAACATGGAGTATGTAGCACTATTACAACTAATGCAATGGTCGGAGTAGCACTGGAAACAAATGGTGATGCAGGCGAGAAATTAGTTGAATGTGTGTTAAAAGTTTAAGGATTTTAACTAATGGCAGATATAACCGCAGCGCGATTAAACAACTTACAATCTAGAATCGCACTTATTCTAGGAACAGGAAGCGGCAGTAGTGGATACGGGCAATCTCTTGCATCCTCTCAGGTTGTGGCTGATTCAATAGTTGCATCATCTGATATTAATAATATTTTTACAGATATGGTAAAGGCAAGAATACATCAGGTAGGTATTGCTGAAACTGGCATTAGACAAGTTATTGAAGATCTTAATATTATTGCAGAAGACACTAGTGGAACTATAACTGATGCAGGTGTTGAAGGTTCAGATGTTGAAGGCACTAAAAAAGGGCTAGCTGACTATGAATCATTAATGAATAATATTGAGTCAGACAAACTATTATTACACTCTAGTCAAGCAGCACTAGAACCTAAATTAACAAGTACTAGAACAGCTACATGGAATGGATTAATATATCACGTGTTTACTGCAACGTGGTCCAGTGCTGATGTCCGAAGACACTTTTTTAATGCTGGCGGCGAAATTAGACTTTCTACAAATAATACTAATCCTAGCACATCTAAAGGTCTTGACTGGGCTGCATTATGTAGTGAAGTAGGCATAGTTAGGTTTACTAGAAGTCAAACTTTTGCTGGCAACAGCGGCCAAGGATATTTTATTGGTGATGACTATATGAGCTCATCTTACCAAACAGTTTATGCTAAAGTAGGCGCTGGTACATACAGCGGAGTTTATGCAGGTAACCTATATACTATTAAAGCTAGAGAAACAAGTTCTTCTGTAATTGAATTTAGAATAGAATTTAACGATGTTGTTGTAGACAATAATATAGACAACAATGTAGATGGAGCACTCACTAGTACAATTCAACAGTATAGAGCAGTTGGTCCTAACAGTATAACTTCAGTTAGTCCAACATTCTTTAGTAGCACATCATTATCAGGATTTAATATTCCAGTTGATGTTAGTATACCAACATACATTTTATCGTCAACTTCAAATGCAATCGACGAAGGCGAAAGCTTTACTCTTACATTAACAACAACAAATATTACAAATGGAACAATAGTACCATACACTATTACAGGTGTTAGATCTTCAGATATTGGAAATGCAAGCTTAACAGGCAACTGGGTAGTTAATAATAATACAGCTACACTAACATATGCATCTACAGCTGATTTTACAACTGAAGATACTGAAATAATGACAATGACATTAAACAATGGTAAGACAGCAATAAGTATTACTATTAGTGACACTAGTCGATCACAAATATCATATGTATATACTCCGCAATGGATAAATGAATTTGGTAGTACTTTCTTAAATAATATTCCAACTGCAACAGCATTAACTATTGCTGAAATGATTGCAAGTAATCTTTATAATAATACAGGTGCTTGGACAAATACAAACGCTAGTACAGTATATGCATTGAATAGAAAACCTGACGCATCGGGATTAGCATATTGGACTAGAGAATATTATAATAACTATTTCAATTCTTTTGCATTAGTTATTGCAAATGCAACTGGATTTACTAAAACGTTCTTTGATTATATGGCTAATCAAACTAATCCAATTCCGTTTACAGTAGGCGGCGTTGCACTTACAGGATCAGCTAATTCAGACTCAGCAAGGATATTACTAGCATCTAAGCCATCAATTGTTGGTGACGGATTTGGCGACTTTGGCAACAGAGGTTCAGCAACTGGCATTGCACCATCACCAGAAGCACCAAGTGCAGGATTTGCGTTTACAGTAAGTGGCGGAGCTGTTAACTTTAATGGAAGCGACAATCCAGTAACAACGAGCTTTACAGTAGCATGTAGTGCAGGATCAGGTAGTATTACAGTTGAAGAATTAACTAGACCAAGTCAAATTGCTGTAGCAGTAACAACGTCAGCTCCAGATAAAACTAGTTATAGTATTAACTATCCAAGTGTTATTACTAGTGCTAAAGCATCATTAACAAATAATATAGCAGCTGGACAATCTCGTGTGTACACAACTACTATACATAATACACAAAATGGTACGTGGACAGGTAGCTTTGCATTCAAAGAATCAACAGGCGTAGGACAATTAATTACTAAAGCATGGTCAGGTACGTTTGGCGCATAGAATTATTTGGCCTGGAAATGTTAGACAGTTCCCAAGTATACGTACAGCTGACGAATAACCTTTCTAAAGTAAGTGCTACTATTATTCAACTAAATAGTAATAGAGAGGTTTATTAATTAATGCCAACACGTATATTAGCATCAAGATTCAATAATTTAAAAACAACAGTAGATAGACTGTTGGGACCTTGTCTTGAAACAAGTAAAGTTAGTGGCAACTACACTAAAGGCTACGGTGAAACACCAAGTAGTTATCTTGCACAATCTAATTCTGGCAATGACTTAATTGATGCTGCGGCATACCAAGGATTATATCTTGATATAGCTAAAATTAAAATACATCAAGTAGGTGCAGCAGCATTTACTCCTTTAGCATACCGAGTTGGTGACATTCTAAATAACGCAAATGCTGATAAAGTTGAAGAAGCATTTGTTGCAGGTATAGAGTCATTAGCAACTGATATAACAACCAATAAGTTTGTATGCCATTCTACACAAGCAGACTTACTAGCAGCTGATAGCTCAACTAGTGCTTCTACTTGGAACGGAACACTAAGTCATATAGTTAAAGTAACCTTTGCTTCTGCTCAAGAAAGACGCGAATATTTTAATGCAGGCGGCACAATAAGATTTTCACCATCAATGTCCTATTCAGGAACACAAGCTAAGACACTTGACTGGAAAGAAATGATTAATGAAATAGGTGCAGTAAGTTTTGGTTGTCAAGGTACTACTAGTTCTGGAGGCCACGGACAAGATTATGGCGGCATGGGACATGATTATATGACTGCGTCATACCAGAGAGCGTACTATAATATAGGTGGCGGTGTATATACTCCTAATCAATATACAGTATATGCATTAGAATTAAGTGATACAGTATTACAATTTAAAACTGAAATTACTGATCCTAGTTACGGCACTCCGGACGAAACAGTACTAGCGGCTGTTAATAATGTAGTACAATTCTTTAGACCCAACGGTACAGCTATAATAAACGGCACTTCTCATAATACAGTTATTCGTTCTATTCCTGTTGCTCAAACAATATCTCCTTTTTAACGGTTGACTATCTAGTATAATAATGCTATAATAGTAATTATATTCAGACTTCTGCCTCCACTGTGGGCAAAATGAATATATAATATTATAGGAGAGTCTGTATGGATGAAAGATTAGATAAGGCATTAGAGTTTTCAAACTATATGCTTACGCTTAATAATCAAAAAAGGTTATTGACTGAAAAGTACCAAGAAGAATTATTATATTTTTATGACGGTTGCCAATTTACTGTTACTAAAGAACTAATTAATTTTGTCAAATTGTTACTTGATAATGAGCAAGATGAAAATGCTGTACTAACAGATGACAATGGTATTCCTACTATTGTTGCAGATGTAGATAAATTTTATAATTCAATCATCAATGTATACTTTGTAGCTTCGAATACATATCATTCAGAATATATAAAATTAAAAAATCAAAGAAGCGTGGAAAAACTAGTTGACTATGAAGAAAACTAAAGGTGCGTTCTTAATTGCTCGAAATAACTCTCAGGTTGATTATGTTAAACAAGCAGTTTTTTTAGCAAAGCGTATACGTAAATATTTAGGTATACCAACTACAGTGCTAACTGACTCGGTAGAATATATTAATCATAATTTTGACGCTGGAGTGTTTGATAGAATTATTCCGTGTTCTGCTACGCAACAACAAAATCAAAGACTGTATTTTGATGGCAGTATGCATCAACGTCAAGCAACATTTAATAATAGAACTAGATCACAAGCATATGATCTTAGTCCGTATGACGAAACGTTATTGTTAGATACAGATTATATTATTAGTAATAGTTTATTAAAAAACTGTTTTGACTCGCAAGATGATTTTTTAATTTACAAAGATTCAACTGATGTTGCACAGGTTCGAGACGAACAAGAATTTAAATACATAAGTGATACTAGTGTTCCATTTTACTGGGCAACTTGTGTATTTTTTAGAAAAACTCCAGTTAATAAAATTTATTTTGATTTAGTACAACATATTGAAAAAGAATGGGATCATTATAGAAGAGTTTATCAAATAGCATCTCAGTTGTTTAGAAATGATTTTGCATTTAGTATTGCAATCCATATAATGAACGGATTTCAAGAAGGGTTATTTGCTAAGCCAATGCCAGGTAAAATGATGTATACTACTGATAGAGATATTTTGTGGCAGTTAAATGATGATCAAATGATGTTCTTAGTAGAAAAGAAAGGTTACTTAGGAGAGTATACTGCATTAAAAACAAAAGGTCAAACAATTCATGTTATGAACAAATATAGTTTAGGACGAATGATTGATTTGGAGATGTCTAATGAGTAAAGGTATTGTAGTACTAGCACAAAATCTTAAAGACACAAGTTATGTTAAACAAGCAGAAACTTTAGCAATGAGTTTGAAAGTTACAAATCCTAAAATTAAAATTAGTATTATAACTAATAACAAGGTTGAATTTAAAGATTTATTTGATCAAGTAATTCCTATACCTTTTGGCGATGCAGCAAAAGACTCTACTTGGAAGATTGAAAATAGATGGAAGATATATCATGCTAGTCCGTATAATCAAACGATTGTAATGGATACTGATATGCTAGTATTACAAGATATATCGGCGTGGTGGAAGTTTTTAGAAAATTATAAAATATTTTATACTAATAAAGTGTATACTTACAGAGGCACTATAGCTGACACCAAACATTATAGAAAGACATTCCTTAAAAATAGTTTGCCTAATTTATTTTCCGGAGTACACTATTTTGAAAAATCTGATAAAGCACAAGAATTTTATCGTTGGTTAGAATTAGTTGTTAACAACTGGGAAGCATTTTATGAAGTATTTCTAGAAGGAGTAACTAGACCTACACATGTTAGTATAGATGTATGTGTGTCAATTGTTGCTATGATACTCGATTGCACAAATGATATAACTAATCCAAATGTAAGCTTTCCTAGTTTTACACATATGAAAAAGAATTGCCAAGGCTGGATTGATGGATCAAGTAATTGGCAGGACCGTGTTGGATTTTATATTTCAAGAGATTGTAAAGTTAAAATAGGAAATTACGACCAAACAGGAATCTTACATTACACTGAGAATGATTTTATAGAAAAGACACCTGTTATTGAACGATATAGGAATTTACTAAATGTCTGAGTTAGCTGATTTAATTAAATCTTTACAAGTAGAAGTAAAGCAGTCTCAATCTACATATGTTTACTATGATACAGAAAGTGGAAAAGTAAATAGACTTAGTGGAACAGAGCAAGAACCCGACGAAGATGAATCTGTTCTTGCAGTACCTCATGATATTACTAGTCCTATACTTACAGGTGAAAAAAGAACATCAGACTATATTATTATATACGATATAGCATTAAAACAACGAATATTAAAAGAAACAACATATGAAGATTCACACAAAGAAGCTTCAACAATGTGTTATCAATTGCCTATCATTAAGAACAATAGATCAGGACATATGGCGTGTACTGAAATATATGACGGTGTTGAAGTTTACCTATGGTTTAAAGATACAGCCTACAAGAAAAATCATTTAGTTTGGTACGAAGACACAGTTTATAAGTTATTAAAATCTAATAGAAAAGCACAAAGTTTTAGTAAAAAGAATGCAATAGTGTTTATTAACAATGTACAGTTGACTAACTTGGCAACGCAAACTTTAGCATTAACTACGTTACGACATACTCAAGAGTATGTTGGCTTACATATTGATATTTGGTATAATGATTTAGAACACTTAGCAGGACAACATGTATGGATTGGTAAATGTATATATAGAATAATTGAAGATCAGTTAGCTGACACAGAATTTAATCCTGATAATGCAGTTATGCTGGTATCTAATGTTTTACTTTACAGGGACACAAATGTAAGTCTTGATACTATTACGCATATACAAGACGGTGATGTATATTTAGACTATAATAAAATTTATAGTGCTAGCCTTACTGAGAACGTATATGATAAAACGTCAAATGATGTAATATTTTATACAGGTCAACATCATATTGTAAAATGGGTATCTACAAATGATACTTTGTTAAGATTTGACACTACAGATACAAAAGACTACACCTTAACTGAAAACACTATAGAAGTAGTAGATCAAACTGACTTAAAGAACGGCACTATAGTTTTATTAGGTAAGAAACTGTATACTATACAGCTTGATAAAGAATATGATATTATTGTTACACAAGACAAGCCGTCAAAGATATGGACATTAGCATTAAATCCTGCAACATTAAAGTATTTACAAATGACAAATTATGAGCATACTGATATGCTGTATTTTAGTATAACTGCAAAACATGATCCAAATATACTTTATAGGTCACTTAAAATTTCAATGTCAGAATTAAATAAAATTCATGTTATTCCTTTTCAACATGATAACGAAAGCACCGAAGATGTAAGTTTATATACAGCCAAATATTTTGATAGCTACGCACACGAGGTAATTGAATGAGTAACACTTTTAAAGTAACAGACTACGACATTATATATCTAAGTTATGATGAACCTAATGCAGAAAAAAATTATGCAGATTTATGTAAAAAAGTTCCGTGGGCAAAACGGGTACACGGAGTAGAAGGCAGTGACGCTGCACATAAAGCTTGTGCAAAGCTTAGTGAAACAGATCGATTTATTACAGTTGATGCTGATAATATTGTAAATGAAAAATTCATTAATCAAGAAATTAACTTTGATGAACACGAAGATTTACAACACAGTGTAATTAGTTGGGCTGGATATAATGCTGTTAATGGACTAATGTACGGCAACGGCGGACTTAAATGTTGGCCAAAGAAGTTTGTACTAGGAATGAAAACGCATGAAAATGCAGATGCAAATAACGTACATGCCCAAGTAGACTTTTGTTGGGATATTAATTATATACAAATGAATAGTTGCTTTAGTACAGTATATAATAATCATACAGCACAGCAAGCATGGAGAGCAGGATTCCGTGAAGGTGTTAAAATGGCACTAGATCGAGGAATGCGTGTTAATAAAGAAGAGTTTGCAAAACTGCATTGGAAAAATTTACATAGGCTTTATGTTTGGCTAACAGTAGGAACAGATGCAAAAAACGGGTTGTGGGCAATTTATGGTGCTAGAGAAGGGCTGTATAAGACTATGGCAACAGATTGGGACTTTGTTAATGTAAGAGACTTTACATACCTTAATAATTATTGGGAACTTCAAGTTGATAAAGATGAGTCAGCACTACTTGACAAAGTTAGAATGTTAGGGTCAAAGTTACTAAATGAATTAGATGTTCCAATTCCAGTTGAGCCGTTTAATCCTGAACAAAGTAAATTTTTTAAAACAGTTTATCAAAATCCAGGAAGAATGCAACACCAATTTATAGATATCGAGACATAATATGACTCAAAGTTCCTACAATGCTGGAGCTGAACTTGCAAGAGAAAAACTTAAAAAAATAAGTTGTTCTATGTGTTTAGCAAAGTGGACACAAGTAACTATGCATCTCCATAACGGGCATACACATAGTTGCCATCATCCTGCTCCGCATTTTATTCCACTAGATGAACTTAAAGATAATCCGCATGCATTACATAACACAAAACACAAAATAGAGCAACGTAAAATGATGCTAGAAGGTGTAAAGCCTGATGAATGTAATTACTGTTGGAATATTGAAGATTTAGATAATGGACATTTTAGTGATAGACATTTTAAAAGCGGTGAAGATTGGAATGAAGGTCAATATGAAAAAATTAAAGAATCTCCATTAAGTAATACATTTTTACCAACCTATGTAGAAGTTAGCTTTAATAATACATGTAACTTTGCATGCATGTACTGTAGTCCTCAAATATCTAGTAAATGGATGGAAGACATTGAAGCAAACGGAGCATATGACTTAGGCGACTATAAAGTACATCATCTTGATTATTTGCGTAGTAAAAACCAAATACCAATTCGAAACAGAGACCATAATCCTTATATTGAAGCATTTTGGAAAATATGGCCTGAGCTATATACTAATCTAAAAGTTTTTAGAATAACAGGTGGCGAGCCGTTGCTTAGTAAGCATACTTGGAAAGTATTAAAATATATCCAAGACAACCCAAACCCTAATTTAGTATTAGGAATTAATACTAACTTGTGTGTACAAGATGGATTCATTGATAGGTTAATACCAATTGCTAAAGACTTAATTGAAAATAACAAAATTAAAAACTTTGAGTTATACACTAGTGTTGAAGGTACTGGAAAACAAGCTGAATACATCCGAGATGGATTAGATTACGATAAATTTATTTACAATTTAAATAAAGTTACAAAAGAAATACCAATGATAGCTTGGAAATCAAAAACAATAATTATGGCAACATATAATTTATTAAGTATTCCAACTTTTCGTAATTTACTAGAATGGCTTCTCGACTGGCGCAAGGAACACGGGTCAAGCACTTGGAAAAAGCTATGGTTAGATATAAGCTATTTAACGTATCCTAATTGGCAAACTATTGCACTTGCTGATAAAGAAATGTTGAAAATAATGCAAGATGATCTTAAATTTATGGAGTCTAACAGAGAACAAGAAATAGGCCACCATGGATTCCAAGATACTGAAATATCTAAAATGGCAAGAGCTGTAGATTATGTAACACAAAGTTTAAACAACGATAAAACAAATGAAATGAAACAATTTTATAACTTCTTTACTTCTTATGATATTAGACGTAACAAGAACTTTGTTGAAACATTTCCAGAGTATTCTAAGTTTTATCAGGAATGTAAAAGGATAGCAAATGGATAGAGTAAACGTATGGAAAAGATCAGACTTATCTGCTGAAAATAAGGGATATAGATTCCATTGTGGATTTAAAAAAGAATTTTTAGGTTTATTTCCGAAACATGTAGATCCATTTATTCCTCTTGGACTAACTACCAAACAAGCACATAAAGTTTATAACCCTATTAGCAGCTTTAAAACAATTAAAAATGAAAAATATTTTTATCCTATTCCTTGGGTACCGGTACAAGAAACAACGCATCTATTAAACGATGTAATTGAAATTGAACCAATGCATTTAACTTATGTAAGATCTAAGAGATGTAAAATACTAGTTATTAATATTATGGAAGGCTGGAACCATGACGGGCATTATCAAACTATAATTGAAGCTATTAAAGACAAATATGATTTAGAATATGATGATTTTGTGCTACTAACTGGCAACATGGATCAACCGCCATTCCCTGTTCCGAATATATATTATAATTGGTGGGAACAGCATATGAATGATCACGGATTAATGGAATATGCTAAACAAGGTTTTTATAGTACAGACAGTGGGGTTCGTCCTAATAGATTTATTTGTTTAAACAGACGACCACATGCACACCGCATATTAGTAACTAGCGTATTAGAACAGTATAAAGATATTGGCATCTTAACTTGTGCTAAAGAAACTGACTTTGGCTCAATCCAGGGATTTAATGGAGCCCTGCTCAAGAAAATCCCACGGGACTACCCTAAATTTAAAGATTATATACACAACAATATAAATTCTTTTCCAGAGTTTTTAAATAGATTACCTTTTACACATGATGACGGATATAATGCCGCTGACGATAATCCAACAGTTGATGAATCTAGAGATAAGTTTTATAATAGTTGGTTGCATGTTGTAACAGAAACATATCAGACAAACGGGCAAACATTTTTTAGTGAAAAAATATTTAAACCTATGATATATTGGCAACCATTTATTTTAGTTGGTGCCCAACATGACTTAAAAAGTTTAAGATCTCTTGGTTATAAAACATTTGACGGAATAATAGATGAAACATATGATACTATTGAGGATAATGAAGAAAGACTTAAAGTATCTATTGAAGAAATAGAGCGTATTATTAAATTATCAGATGAGGATATAGCTAAATTATATGAAGATTGCTATGAGATATTAACACACAACTTCCATCATTGGATGTATAGACAACAAACTATACACATGGGGTTAAAAGCTGACTTACTGGAGATTTTAAATGCCTAAATTATTTGCATACGGGTGCAGTTATACTTACGGCCATGGATTAGAAGATTGTATTATTGGAAAGTGTGACCCAGGTCTTGAACCTAGTAAGTTAGGGTATGCTTCACTAGTATCACAACACTTAAATGCTAATGAACTATTAAATTATAGTAGACCAGGTACAAGTAATAAATGGATAGTAAATGCAATTAACGTAACAGTTGAATCCCAACAAATAGGAAAAAACGATGCAGTTATTATACAATGGACTTTTCTAGATCGAACATGTGTACTAAAAAAAGGTAGTCACCGAAACTTAGACAAATATGAACCTTTAGGTACATGGCTGGCAACTAAAAAATCATTATCATCAGCTTATTATAAGCACCTGTATAATATACATGATAGTACACACGTTACTTCTTGGTATATAAAATATGTTGATTTGTTATTAAAAAGTCACGGTATAACAAAAGTTTTACACACTGCTCTTCCTGACGGAGAAGTAGATATGAAAGTTTACCTACCGGATACTATAAAATGGTGGGACGATAACATATCTCGAAATCGAATTGATAAAGCAATTGATGGTAGTCACCCCGGTCCTGAATCTCAAAAATTATTCGCTGATAAATTATTTAAAGAACATGGTGATTATTTAAGTTGAAAAAAATTACTGAGACAGATCCACAAACAGCTGCACAGCAAGTAATTCCTATGTTGGATGAAATATCGCCTACTATGTGCATGGCTAAATGGCTATGGTCCAGTATACATTTAACTAATGGATTGACTAATAGTTGCTTTTTACCAC
>Ga0308007_10000149_pt1 | contig 30336 bp, 34 predicted proteins | sample Neamet71_FD_203152 | JGI IMG/M metagenome (GOLD analysis project Ga0308007, IMG submission 203152) | Marine microbial communities from water near the shore, Antarctic Ocean - #71 | ecosystem: Environmental > Aquatic > Marine > Unclassified | place: Southern Ocean | collected 2014-06-07
AGGATAAAAGATTCTACGTTGGTATTTTGGGTGCATATATTTACGCCAGCTACTTCCGCCAGTTGCTTCTAGATCTTTTTCTTTACCCCCTAAATACTTTCCTGCTGCGTTGTAATGCGCTAGTACCCATTTTACGTTAACCGTATAGTCATAACGACGCATCGCTTTTACTAAGGTTTCGTTTTCTTGAATATCCTTGGGTAATTCTTTAAACTTTTTAGAAAGATTGATGTCATTGTAATCCTCCATGAAGTCTATAAATTCTCCTAAATATTTTTTCTCGAATAGATTTAATAAAGTCGATTTTTGACCCGTTGTGTAATTTTTTCCTGCAGCTTGCCAATACAAATGATTGTATGCGTGCTTAAAAGAAGAATCTCTATCAATGTCATCTCTAAAACGAGCATCTATTAAATTAATTAGCTCTGTAGAAGCAAATTCAATTTTTCTGTATTGTGCAGATTGAAATCCGCTTGCAGGCGTTAAAGTGTTTCTAAACTTTAAATATTGTTCTTTTTCCATACCGTCTGCCATTACAGAAAAGGAACTAGATAACATATCAAAATACCTACTAATTCTGCCTAAATGCATTGTGAATTTATCTGCAGAGATCTCAATAGTTTTTGCTACTTGATCTATTTCCCATAAAACCATTTTAAACAACAACTCATTTACTTGATGATACATGATAAAAACCATTTCATCTGGCTGGGTGGTTCTTGCTGTTTGCAAACCTAAAAGCGCATCTGTCTGAATATAATCCCAATAGGTAATTGGGGTACTCCAAAGAAGACCTTCTAACATGGCATCTACAGGCACACCTAACTTGTCGTACTTTTCTTCTATTGCTTTTAAAATTTCTTCTCTTTGCATTTTCTTTTTAGATTCAAGATAATAAGAGTCAAGAAACAAGATAAAACCTGAATCTTAAACTTAAGTGGCAATTTAATATAAAAATTGAGATAACAAGTCTTTTAAACACGTCTCAGTTCTTCACTCTTATTTTTCCTATTTCTCTTTTTTACAAGGTTCCTCTTTTTGCCTGCTCTCTTTCAATAGATTCAAAAAGTGCCTTAAAATTTCCAGCCCCAAAACCTCTTGCACCCATTCTTTGAATCACTTCAAAAAACAACGTTGGTCTGTCTTCTATTGGTTTTGTGAAAATTTGTAATAAATACCCTTCTTCATCGGCATCTATCATAATACCTAAAGCCATTAGCTTTTCGATATCTTCTCCTAATTCGTGGCTAAACTCTTGTAATCTTGCAGGAACCGATTTATAATACGCTTCTGGTGGTGTTGATAAAAATTCTACTCCGTTTGCCTTTAATTGAGAAACCGTTTTAATAATATCGTCTGTAGCAACTGCTATATGCTGCACGCCAGAACCTTCATAAAAATCTAAATATTCTTCTATCTGAGAACGTTTTGCTGCTTTTGCTGGTTCATTAATTGGAAACTTAATTCTACCGTTTCCGTTAGACATTACCTTACTCATTAATGCAGAATATTCTGTATGTATTTGCTTATCATCAAAAGATAAAAAGTTTTCAAATCCCATGACATCTTCATACCATTTTACCCAGATATCCATTTGATTCCAACCTACATTACCAACCATGTGATCTATGTATTTTAAGCCTGCGCTTGGCGGATTGTAAGCTGACTCCCATTTTTGAAAACCTGGTAAAAATGCGCCGTTGTAATTCTTGCGTTCTACAAACATATGCACAGTTTCGCCATAGGTGTAGATTCCTGCTCTTACAACTTCACCATGTTCATCTGATTCGACAACGGGTTCCATATAAGATTTTGCACCTCTAGAAGTTGTCTCTTCATAGGCTTTTCTTGCGTCTTCTACCCAAAGTGCCACTACTTTTACACCATCACCATGTTTTACAATGTGGTCATTTATTTTAGATTTACTATTTAGCGGCGTTGTAAGCACTAACTTTATCTTGTCTTGTGTTAATACATAACTTACAGAGTCTTTAGAACCTGTTTCTAAGCCACGATATGCGTAAGATTGAAACCCGAATGCTGTTTTATAGAAGTGTGCGGCTTGCTTTGCGTTACCAACGTAAAACTCTACATAATCTGTTCCTAACAATGGAAGGAAATCTTGTGCGCCTTCAAATATTTTTTCTAAACCGTAGTCTACTGACTTTATTTCTTTTTTACTCATGTTTGTATTTTATAGACGGCAGCAGTTTTAAAAACCACTACCAGTTTTGTGTTTATAAATGAGCTATCTCTTTAATTAAAGCTGTGTTTTTTAAAACAAACTTAACCCCAATTGCAACCGTTCGAATAACTGTTGATATTCTTAATTTTTTTGTTTTTCACAAAAAGATATAGCGGAAAGCAGTAAATAGCTTCTAATAATTATTTTACTCTAACCAAGATTTATAATAATCTTCATCGGCAATTTTCATAGCTTCATCTGTAACCTGCAAGGGTTTAAAAGTGTCTACCATAACAGCCAATTCTTCTGTTTTTGTTTTTCCGATGCTCTTTTCTGCAGTTCCTGGGTGGGGACCATGAGGTATTCCTGAAGGGTGTAAAGAGATATGACCTTGATCGATATCATTTCTGCTCATAAAATCTCCGTCTACGTAATACAAAACCTCATCGGAATCTATGTTACTATGACTGTATGGTGCTGGAATTGAGTCTGGGTGATAATCATACATACGTGGCACAAAACTGCAAATTACAAATGCATTGGTTTCAAAGGTTTGGTGCACTGGTGGCGGTTGATGAATTCTACCCGTTATTGGTTCGAAATCGTGAATTGAAAATGCATACGGATAGTTATAACCGTCATACCCTATTACATCAAAAGGATGCGAAGCGTAAGTCATTTCTATAATTTCGCCTTGTTTTTTTACTTTAATTAAAAAGTCTCCTAATTCGTAATTTGTTTCTAATTCGTAGGGTCTTCTAATGTCTCGCTCGCAAAAAGGCGAATGCTCTAATAGTTGCCCAAAATAATTTCTATAGCGTTTTGGAGTGTAAACTGGCGAATAGGATTCTACGATAAAAAGTCTGTTGTTTTCATCATTAAAATCTAATTTATAAATAACACCACGCGGAATCACTAAATAATCTCCGTATTTAAAATCGAGATTTCCAAGATGTGTTCTTAGCTTACCGCTTCCTTTATGAATAAAAATTACCTCGTCTGCATCTGTATTTTTATAAAAATAATCTGTGGTAGATTTCTTTGGTGCCGATAAAATAATATTACAGTCTGTGTTTGTTAAAACAATTTTTCTACTTTCTAGATAATCGTCTTCTGGTGGAACTTGAAATCCGCGAAATCTGTAAGATTGAATATTATTGGCCTTAGCAATTTTTGGTTTAACTGAATATTGTTTTCCTATTTTCTTGACCATTGTTGGTCTGTACTCATGATATGAATTTGTAGACATTCCGTCGAAACCAATAGTACCAAACAATTGTTCATAATATAAACTTCCGTCTTTTTTACGAAATTGTGTGTGTCTTTTCGGTGGAATTTCTCCTAGTTTATGATAAAAAGGCATATTTTTTTTATTAAATGATTAAAATATTAAATGATTGAAATCTCATTTATTCCATCATTCTGGATTGCGCTTCATTAAAAACTTTAAGTGTGATAATAAATCTAAATACATCTCAATCGATTTCGTTATGCTAACAAAGGTAAGAAAAGTCTATAGAAGATTTAAGATTCTAAGAATTATTCGATTTTTTTAACAACTGCTTTTGGCGCTTCTTTTCTGGTACCATCAAAACCATCTACACCACCAACGGTTGTGTATTTCATAACATACTTTTTGTTAGGAAAAATACGTTTGTATGCACTTTGGCACATTAATGTTGCCTCGTGAAAACCACAAAGAATTAATTTTAATTTTCCTGGATAGGTGTTTACATCTCCAATAGCATAAATTCCTGGTATGTTGGTTTGATAATCTAAAGCGTTGTTTACTTTAATGGCATTTTTCTCAATTTCTAAGCCCCAATCTGCAATAGGACCTAGTTTTGGAGACAATCCAAAAAGCGGAATAAAATGGTCTGTATCAATGGTAAATTCTTCTCCTCCGTTTTGAATTACAGCAACCCCTGTTACTTTATCTGTGCCAACAATTCCTTTTACCTCTGCAGGTGTAATCATGGTAATTTTACCAGCATCTTTTAATTCTTGTACTTTATCTACAGAATCTAAAGCACCTCTAAATTCATTTCTTCTATGAATTAAAGTTACAGACGCGGCAATATCTGTTAAGAATATAGACCAATCTAAAGCAGAATCTCCACCACCCGAAATAACTACTTTTTTATCTCTATAAAATTCTGGATCTCTAATGATATACTCTACACCCTTGTCTTCAAAATCTGAAATATTAGGAATTGGTGGCTTTCTTGGCTCAAAAGAACCTAATCCGCCAGCAATAGCAACCACTTTAGCCTGGTGCTTTGTACCTTTATTTGTAGTAACAATAAAGGTTTCATCTTCTTGCTTTTCTATAGTTTCTGCGCGCTCTCCTAGCGTAAACCCCGGCTCAAATTGTTTAATTTGCTCCATTAATTTATCTGTTAAATCTCCTGCCAAGATTTCTGGATATGCAGGAATATCATAGATAGGTTTCTTAGGATAAATCTCTGAACATTGACCACCCGTTTGCGGCAATGCGTCTATTAAATGACAACGCAGTTTTAATAATCCTGCTTCAAAAACGGTAAACAGTCCTGTGGGTCCTGCACCAATAATTAAGATATCTGTTGTAATCATTCTTTATATTTTTCGTTAGTACGAGGAACAAATTAATCTCATTACATACAGAGATTACTTCATTCCTCGCAATGACGTTTTTTTTATCATTTTAATAAAATCTAATTTTTAAATAAGATTTTAAGCTACATTTATTACTTCTACTATCTGTGGTGCGTACTTTATAATAGTTGCCTCCACACCGTTTTTTAAGGTCATTTGATTTACAGAGCACCCAATGCATGCACCCTCTAATTGCACCCTTACAATATTCTCTTCAATAGACAAAAGCTTAATATTACCGCCATCACTCATTAAAAACGGACGAATTTCTTCGAGTGCTTTTTCTACATTGTTTAAGGTTTCTTGTGCCGTCATAATTTATTTTTTTACAGAACTACAGCCGCTCATTGTTGTAATTCTAACAACTTCTGTGGGGGGTAAGTTTTCGTTTCTTTTTAATAACTCTGCTACCATCTCTTTTGTAATCTCATTAAAAGATTTTTCTAAAACAGTACCATTTTGCATTGCTACAGGTCGCCCAACATCTCCAGACTCACGTATACTTTGCACTAAAGGAATTTCACCTAAAAATTTTGTTTTAATATCTTCTGCTAGATTCTTTGCGCCATCTTTACCAAAAATATAATACTTATTATCTGGCAATTCTTCTGGTGTAAAATACGCCATGTTTTCTATAATACCTAAAACAGGTACATTAATGTTTTCTTGTTGAAACATAGCAACCCCTTTTTTTGCGTCTGCCAATGCAATATTTTGTGGTGTACTTACTATAACTGCACCACTAATTGGTAAAGCTTGCACTATAGACAAATGTACATCTCCTGTTCCTGGTGGTAAATCAATTAATAAAAAATCTAATTCGCCCCAATCTGCATCAAAAATTAATTGATTTAATGCCTTCGAAGCCATAGGACCACGCCAAATTACGGCTTGCCCTGGATCTGTAAAAAACCCTAAAGACAATAATTTTACCCCATAACTTTCTACCGGTTTCATTTTAGAACGCCCATCTATATTTACAGAAAGTGGTTTTGCCTTCTCAACATCAAACATAATATGTTGGGATGGACCATAAACATCTGCATCTAAAACACCAACGTTAAAACCCATTTTTGCTAAAGAAATTGCAGTATTCGCTGTAATAGTAGATTTACCAACACCTCCTTTACCAGAGGCAATTGCAATGATGTTTTTTATATTAGGAATTGCTTTCCCACGAATTTGATTTGGATTTTCTTTTACCGCAGGCTTTTCTACTTTTAAATTGATTTTTACCTGAATAGCATCAGAAACATTCGCTTTAATTACCTTCGTAATCTCTGCTTCTATTTTCTTTTTTGCTTGTAAAGTAGGATTGCTAATGGTAACATCTAACTCTACCTCATTCCCAAAAACAACGATATTTTTTATGTTTTTATTTTCAACCAAACTCTTCCCTTCTCCGGGAGCAGTGATAGTTTCTAATGCTTTGTATATATCTTCTTTTTTAAAACTCACGTCTTATTTTTATTTAATCTTAATTGCAAAGGTACGTCTTACTCTTCAAAAAATAAAGCTTGTAGATTGTGATTATTTATGAATTGATAGAGACCTATTATAGGTGGTAATTTTAAGAATTAACGCAAAGGTGTTTTTGCAGTTTGTGTGCTATTAAAGTTGTAAATCTGTTGGGTTCCAAAAAACCTTATCAAAGTCTTGTATTTGATTTTCAATTACAACAATACCTTCATTTTCTAACAATTGCTGCATTAAATTTGTACCATCAAAATGGTGTTTTCCTGTAAGTAATCCTTTTCTATTTACAACTCTATGTGCTGGTACTTCTTCTGTCTGGTTGTGCGAGTTATTCATTGCCCAACCAACCATTCTAGCAGAACGCGCTGCACCTAAGTAGGTTGCTATTGCGCCATAACTAGTTACTCTACCAAAAGGAACTAAGCGTGCAGTTCTATAGACCTTATTGTAAAAATTATCAGTTTTTTTCACAACGTGAAGATATCAATTTTAATAGAAACTAGAACTTCAATCTAAATTGAATATAAGTAATAGGCTTGTCTACTTCTAAATACTGATTTTCGTAAAAGGTTTGTGTTTCTGTTACTTCTTTTGGGGCACCTTCGTTTTTATAAACTGTATGGTTTGCATATAAAACTTCGTGACCTGCGCCGTGCAATAAACCTAAAGTATACCCATGCATAAATTCGCTATCGGTTTTTAAGTTCATAATACCTTCTTCATTTAAGATGTGATGATATTTCTTCATAAAAGAAGTATTCGTCATTCTATGTTTTGTGCGCTGATATTTTATTTGTGGATCTGGAAAAGTAATCCAAATTTCAGAAACTTCATTCTCTGCAAAAATAAAATCTACCAATTCTATCTGCGTTCTTACAAAAGCAACGTTTGGTAAGTTTTCTTCAACTGCTGTTTTTGCTCCACGCCAAAAACGTGCACCTTTAATATCGATGCCTATATAGTTCTTGTTTGGGTTTTTTCTTGCTAAGGCAATTGTGTATTCACCCTTACCACAACCTAACTCTACAACTATAGGATTGTTGTTTTCAAAAAAAGAATGCCACTTACCTTTATGAGAAAAGTTAGTTACTACTTCTTCTCTTGTTGGCTGAATGACATTTTTAAACGTCTCATTTTCTTTGAAACGTTTTAGTTTGTTTTTGCTTCCCAATGTGTGTGTTTAAGCTCTATCTTCTGTTCCTTCTTTTGCAAAACGGCGCGATTCATTCATCCAATATCTGAATAGAAATAATAAAATCACTAAAAACATCCAGTTTACTGCATTAGAAATCCACCATCCAAAATCTTGAGTTGCCACACTTGTGCGAACCCAATTAAAAGGAAGAAATAAAAGATCTGTAAATAAACTACCAATCCATCTAAAAATATTGCCTGCTATCATAACTTAATTATCTTTACGTTGCAAAAATAACAAAAGAAACAATGCTAGCCAATTTTTTAGGGAAATCTAAACCAATCAATTTCATAATTCTTCTAGGAGTGTTTCTTTGTGTGTTTCTAAGAAGCACTTATACTCTTTTTGTTGATACGCCTTTTGAGTTCTTTTTCCTATTTAAAATTATAGGTTTTTTAGCTTTGTATTTATTTATTTTCTTCTTTTATAATTTTGTGGTTGGCAAAAATAATTTAACCAAAGACAACTCTTACGCTTTCTTAATTTTTACTATTTTAATAGGTCATTTTTTAGCGCTTTCAAATGATTTTAAAACACTGATATTCTTTATTTTATATGTTATATTTTTAAGAAAAATATATAGTTTAAAATCTAAAAAAAACACCTTACAAAAACTTTTTGATTGTGGATTTTGGTTAAGTATTCTTTTTATTATAGAACCTTTTTCTGCTATTTTTGTAGTCTTAATTTATGCTGGAATTTTCTTACATCAAAAATCTGTAAGTAATACTTTAATTGCTCCAATAGTAGGGTTTTTAACTCCTCTAATTATCTGTTTTACGTATTGCTTATGGGTTGATAAACTATACATTTTTACCAATCTTTTTTATTTTGACACCATTTTTAGCTTTAGTTTTAACTCAGAAAACACTTATCATTGGATACTAGTGCTAATTCTTACACTTTCTACAACGGCTATATTTTTGAAATCGCCTAAAGCATTTTCTGTAAATAATTCGTTTAGAAAAAGTTGGATTCTTCTAATCATAAACTTACTAGTGGCATTGCTTTTTGCTTTTTTTATTCCAATTAAAAACGATACAGAATTTTTGCTTTCACTATTTCCGGCAGCTATTATTATAGCAAATGGCATAGAAAGTGTAAGAAGTAATTTAATAAAAAATATAGTATTTGTTCTTTTCTTAGCTAGTGTAGTTTTATTGCCTTTTATGCTATAATTTATTACCAAAAGCCAAATCGCCAGCATCTCCCAAACCCGGAATAATATAGCCTTTATCATTTAAGTCTTTATCTATTGCAGCAATCCATAAATGAGTGTTTTCTGGAAAATGATCTTTAATAAAATCGATACCTTCTTTAGAGGCAATTACCGCAATAATATGCAATTCTTTAGGCATACCCTGTTTTTTTATTGCTTCATAAACCGCAACCAAACTTTGCCCTGTGGCCAACATTGGGTCTGCTAATAATAGTGTTTTATTCTCTAACACAGGTGCAGCAAAATATTCTACAACAATTTCAAATGTAGCATCATTATTTGGGTGATGTCTGTATGCAGAAATAAAAGCGTTTTCTGCATCGTCAAAATAATTTAATAAGCCTTGGTGCAAAGGCAAACCTGCTCTTAAAATAGAACATAATACAATGTCATTACTTACTTTGTCTATCGGTTTTACACCCAAAGGAGTTACAACATCTGCTGTTTTGTATGAAAGTTTTTTACTTAATTCGTACCCTAAGACCTCACCAATCCTCTCAATATTTCTTCGAAAACGCAAAGAATCTTTTTGAATGGTAACGTCTCTAATTTCTGCTATAAATTTGTTTAAAATAGAATTATTTTCTGAAATGTGGTGTATTTGCATATTGTGAAGATAAGTAAACAAATTTATTAAAAACATTTGAAATTTATTCTCAACTTTGCGCTTTAATTTTAAGAGGTATATTATCTAATGAATCAGAGAACATTTGCATTAATTGCAGTTTCAATAGCTACATTAATTTATGGTATAACTTACACTGTTGCCAAAGATGTAATGCCTAATTATATAAAACCTTATGGTTTTATATTGCTTAGAGTTTCTATTGCAACCCTAATTTTTTGGACCGCAGGTTTGTTTATAAAACAGCAAAAAATAGAAAAGTCTGATTATAAAAAAATCTTCATCGCCTCGTTATTCGGAATTACAATAAACATGCTTGCCTTTTTTAAAGGTTTAAACTTAACAAGCCCAATAAGTGCCTCTGTTATGATGGTTACTTCACCAATAATGGTTTTAATTTTTTCTAGTATTTTAATTCGGAAACCGATTGGAAAACAACGTATTATAGGCGTATTTATTGGTTTAGTTGGTGCCTTGCTTTTAATTACATTGGGTAGCTCTTCTACAAGTACATCTTCTAACAGTACTTTTGGAAATTTTTTGGTCTTTTTAAATGCCGCTTCTTATGGGTTGTATCTAGTTTTGGCAAAAGATTTGGTTAAAAAATACAATCCTATTGTGTTTATAAAATGGTTGTATTTATTTGGTTTAATTTTTGTAATTCCTTTTGGCTATAACGAACTAACTGACGTTGTTTGGCAAGAAATTCCTACAAATATCTACTGGAACATTGGGTTTGTTTTAATCTTTACAACCTGTATTACCTATCTTTTTAACCTTTATGGCCTTTCAAAATTAAAACCAACAACAGTAAGTGTTTTTATTTATTTACAACCTGTTATTGCTACTATTTATGCATTAATTGTAGGTAGCGATTCTTTAAATTTAGTAAAGGTTTGCGCTACTTTATTAATCTTTTTTGGTGTTTATTTAGTAACCAAACAAGTAGAAAAATCTAGCAAATAAAACTATCTTTGCAACTCATTTAAAATGATGATTTTATGATTCAATCTATGACTGGTTATGGAAAAGCAGTTTTACAATTGCCTACCAAAAAAGTAACTATAGAAATTAAATCTTTAAACAGTAAAAATTTAGATTTAAATGTTAGAATTCCTTCTTACTACAAAGAAAAGGAATTAGCTGTTCGTAAAAAATTAGCAAGTGCTTTAGTGCGCGGAAAAATAGATTTTTCTATTTATGTAGAAATGACTTCAGACGAAACTTCTACCAAAGTAAATAAAAGTGTTGTAAAGCAATATGTAGCACAATTAAGAAATACCCTTTTTATAGATTCTACAGATGATATAGAGCTTTTAAAAATGGCTATAAGAATGCCAGATGCACTGTCTACAGAAAGAGAGGAGTTAGATGAAAATGAGTGGACACTTATCAACAAAAACATAGACATTGCAATTACAGAAATTGTACAATATAGAATTGATGAAGCCGCTTCTTTAGAAATAGATTTTAGAGAAAGAATAGCAAATATAAACACCTATTTAGAAGAGGTAAAGGCTTTAGATAGTGACAGAGTAGAAAATGTAAAAACACGTTTAAAAAAGGCTATTGACGATTTAAAAGTAGATACCGATGAAAACCGTTTTGAACAAGAATTAATCTATTATCTAGAAAAATTAGATATCAATGAAGAGAAAGTTCGTTTGGCTAATCATCTAGATTATTTCTTACAAACGTTGGCTTCAGAAGATTCTAATGGTAAAAAGCTAGGTTTTATTGTACAAGAAATGGGGCGCGAAATAAACACAACAGGTTCTAAGGCAAATTATGCGCCCATGCAAAAAGCAGTTATTCAAATGAAAAACGAGCTTGAACAAATTAAAGAGCAAATTTTAAACGTTCTATAAATAAAGTATAAGACTGAATTTATTTCGGCTACTAATTACAAAATGCTAAACCTAGGTTTGCATGACAAATAATAAATTATATGTCAGATTTTAAAGGAAAATTATTTGTTTTTTCAGCGCCATCCGGCTCTGGTAAAACAACCATTGTTCGTCATTTATTAAAACAAGAGAAATTTAATTTAGAATTTTCTATTTCGGCAACTTCAAGAGACCCAAGGGGCTTTGAAAAAAACGGAGAAGATTATTATTTTATAGATCTTACAGATTTTAAAAATAAAATTAAAAGTGATGAATTTTTAGAATGGGAAGAAGTCTATAGAGATAATTTTTATGGAACTTTAAAAAGTGAAGTAGCGCGCATTTGGGCTCTAAAAAAACATGTTATTTTTGATATTGATGTTGTAGGAGGTTTAAGAATTAAGAAAAAATTTCCAAATGAAACACTCTCTGTATTTGTAAAACCACCAAGTGTAGACGAATTAAAAATACGTTTAAAGAAGCGTAAAACAGAAAGTGAAGAAAAAATAAACATGCGCATTGCTAAGGCATCCGTAGAATTAGCTACCGCACCTCAATTTGATAAAATTATTAAAAATTACGATTTAGAGGTAGCTTTAAAAGAAGCAGAAGAATTAATGAGTACTTATTTAGGGATAGACAAATAACTAAAAACATTTTCATGAAAATCGGTTTATACTTTGGCACCTTTAACCCCATTCATGTTGGCCATTTAATGATAGCCAATTACATGGTAGAAAATTCAGATTTAAATGAAATCTGGATGGTTGTAACCCCCCATAATCCGTTTAAAAAGAAAAGCTCTTTGCTAGATAACAATCATCGTTTAGAGCTTGTTTATAAAGCAACAGAAGAATATCCAAAGATAAAACCTTCTGATATTGAGTTTAAATTGCCACAACCAAACTACACAGTATATACCTTAGCACATGTATCTGAACTTTATAAAGACAAAGAATTTTGTTTAATTATGGGAGAAGATAATTTGAAAAGTTTTCATAAATGGAAAAATTTTGAAACTATTTTAGAGCACCATGAAATCTATGTATACCCAAGAATTTCTGAAGGAAAAACAGCAACACAATTTGATGCACATCCTAAAATTCATAAAATAGCAGCACCTATTGTACAGGTTTCTTCTACGATGATAAGAAACGGAATTAAAGATGGTAAAAACATAAAACCTATGTTAACCAAAGAAGTTTGGAATTATATAGACGAAATGAATTTTTACAGAAAATAGTTTCAGCAATTTTTCGTTGTATATTTGTAAATCGACAAACAATTATTTTGGCTAGAAAGAATACAAAAAAAAGTAAATTCAAACAAAAACTAACTGACAAGTACAGGCTGGTTGTTTTAAATGAAAATACGTTTGAAGAACGTTTTTCTTTAAAACTATCTCGTTTAAATGTATTTGTTTTAGGTGGCTTTTTTTCGATCTTACTAGTCATCTTAACTATTATTTTTATAGCCTTTACACCAATTAAAGAATACATTCCTGGATATGAATCTTCTCAATTAAAAGCAGAAGCCGTAAAGCTTACCTTTGATGCAGAAGCTTTAAAACAAAAATTAACAATCCTAGAAAATTATACCATTGCGTTACAACCTGTATTAACGGGTAAAATATCTTCGGAAGAAATAGACTCTCTACAAATACAAGCAAGACAATTTGTAATAGATGAAAGCCAATTAGACGCTTCAAAAGAAGATTCTTTGTTTAGAGAAAAGGTAGACAGAGAAACTCGTTTTACACTTTTAAAAAACACTAAAAGCAGCATAAAAATTGTATTTTTCGCACCTTTAAAAGGAAATATCTCACAAGAATTTGATGCTAATTCTAAACACTTTGCAATAGACATTGCTTCTAAAAAGGGCAACCCAATTAAGGCTGCGGCAGATGGTACTGTAATTTTTTCTGGTTGGAGCGTAGACACCGGTTATGTAATTATATTAAAACATAATAAAGACTTTATTTCTGTATACAAACACAATGGTAATTTACTAAAACAACAAGGAGATTTTGTAAAGTCTGGTGAAGTAATTGCAAGTGTAGGTTCTACAGGAGAACTTACCACAGGGCCACATTTACATTTCGAACTTTGGAAAGGTGGTTATGCCATAAACCCAACAAATTTTATAGATTTTAAATAATGAGTATCAAATCTTTCTTTGCAATTCCGTTTGCTAAATTTGCCACTAAAAAAGTCTATAAATGGGCCAATAAACCTCATAAAACGCAAGAAAAAGTTTTTAAAAATTTAATAGCTAAAGGAAGTAAAACAGCTTTTGGAAAAGATCATAATTTTACTGAAATTATGAATTATGAAGATTTTAAAAAACAAGTTAAAGTTACCGATTACGAAGGTTTAAGGAAATATGCCGATAGAGTAGTTGCGGGAGAATCTGACGTTTTATGGCCAGGAAAGCCCCTTTATTTTGCCAAAACTTCTGGCACCACATCTGGTGCAAAATACATACCAATTACCAAAGACTCTATGCCAACGCATATTACAGCGGCCAAGAATGCCATGCTGTTTTATATCGTAGAAAAAAAAGATGCTAGTTTTGTAAATGGAAAAATGATCTTCTTGCAAGGTAGTCCTGTTTTAGCAGATAAAAACGGCGTTAAATTGGGTAGGCTAAGCGGTATTGCCGCACATTATGTTCCTAATTATTTACTAAAAAACCGTTTACCATCTTGGGAAACAAACTGTATAGAAGATTGGGATACCAAAGTAAATGCGGTTGTAGAAGAAACGGTAAACCAAGATATGTCTGTAATTAGTGGCATCCCTTCTTGGGTACAAATGTATTTTGAAAAATTAATTGAAAAAACAGGAAAACCAATTTCAGAAATCTTTCCTAATTTTAATTTCTTTATTTATGGTGGCGTAAATTTTGAGCCTTATAAAAATAAATTTGAAAGTCTTATTGGAAAAAAAGTAGACTATATAGAATTATACCCGGCTTCAGAAGGGTTTATTGCATATCAAGATTCGCAAACCGAAAAAGGGATGCTTTTACAATTAGATTCTGGTATTTTTTATGAGTTTATTCCAGCTTCAGAATTTTACAATGAACACCCAACTAGAATCTCTCTAAAGGATGTTAAAATTGGGGTAAACTACGTTATTATTTTAAACACCACAGCAGGTCTTTGGGGTTATAATATTGGCGACACTGTAGAATTTACAAATACAAAACCGTATCGAATTAAAGTTACTGGTAGAATTAAACATTTTATTTCTGCCTTTGGCGAACATGTTATTGGTAAAGAAGTAGAAAAAGCATTAAATGACGCTATTAAAGAAACTACTATAAATGTTAGTGAGTTTACAGTTGCACCGCAAGTAAACGCAGCAGATAGCTTGCCTTATCATGAATGGTTTATAGAATTTGAAAATGAACCTGAAAACCTAGAAGACTTTGCTCATAAAATAGATGCATCTATGCAAGCGCAAAACATTTATTACTTAGATCTAATTAAAGGGAAAATTTTACGTCCTTTAATTATAAGAAAAGTAAAAAAAGGCGGATTTCATGAATACATGAAATCTATTGGTAAATTTGGCGGACAAAACAAAATACCGCAATTGTCTGATAATAGAAAAATAGCAGATGTTTTAGACAATTTTTTAATTAAAGAGTAATAAAATAAAAACAAAATGGGAGATTATTTATTTTTTGGATTAGCAATAATGTTAGTGATGGTGTATTTTTACAATAAATATAGAAATAAAAGACGCTAAAAATTTCACTAAATAATACCGTACAATTAGCCAAAAAACAGGCTTCACATAGAAATACCAATACAATAGAAATGAGTACAATTAGAATTACAAAAAAGTTCAATTTTGAAACAGGGCACGCTTTATATGGCTACGATGGAAAATGTAAAAATGTTCACGGACATTCTTACAAACTTTCTGTTACAGTTTCTGGAAAACCAATTTCAGATAATACAAACGTAAAATTTGGAATGGTCATTGATTTTGGCGATCTTAAAAAAATTGTTAATGAAGAAATTGTAGATATTTTTGATCATGCTACTGTTTTTAACAAAAACACACCACATGTAGAATTGGCAAAAGAATTAATGGCAAGAGACCATCATGTTTTATTGGTAGACTACCAGCCAACTAGTGAAATGATGGTGATAGATTTTGCACAAAAAATTAAAAGTAGACTGCCAGAAAACATCAAATTGCACGCTATAAAACTACAAGAAACAGAGTCTAGTTTTGCAGAATGGTTTGCTAGCGAAAACTAATTTGACTAAAAATTAGCGTTAATATTTAATGCTTTATTTTGAAAAGTTATATTTAAATTAAAAATTAAGCTTATGAAATTAATTAAATTTATCATCATTTTATGCGTTACATTGTCAATTACTAGTTGTAATGACGATGATAATACCATACTGTATAGTTTATCAAATGAAAATATAGTAGGAACCTATAATATTGGTACTCTTAATGTAGACACAAAAGTAACATCTGTAACAGATGTATCTGGTGTTTCTATACCGTTTACGGTAGCTACATCAACAAGTACTGGAGATACTTTTCAATTTATTTTTATTCTAAACACAGATGGCACGTATAGCGCCTCTGGCCAATACAGAACTACCGCTACTGTAACACCTGTAACAGGAAATGAGGTTACAAGTTCTGCAATTATAAGTAAAACAAATTCTGGTACATTTACCTTAAATATAGAAGAAGCTAAAATTACCTTTACCTCTTCTGAAGGAAATTTCTTAATGGGTACTTATAATATTCTTGTTTTTAACGAAACTACCCTTAGCCTAAATCAAGAAAAAGAAGAGTCTGCAGGTGCTATTACAAATGAAATTGAAACGAATATTAGCTTTATTAGATAGAAAGTTATTATAAAATAAAAAAGGCTGTCCATAAAATGGACAGCCTTTTTTATTTTATATAACGGCTACTTTTACAACCTTATTTACTTGCCATTAAATTCATTCATGGTATTTGATAACCCAGCTGTACCAAAAGATATTATTATATTGGCAGATGTTGGCAAACGCTCTATTAATTGGCTAGTTTCCTCTTTACTCCATTGCCCAAGTACAAAATCTGCTTGCCTTCCTTTATCGTAATTTGCACCCACACCAAATCTAAAACGAGGATATTGTTGGGTATTTAATTTTTCTTGAATGTCTTTTAAACCATTATGGCCACCTGCAGAACCTTTTACTTTTATACGAATGGTACCAAAGTCTATATGCACATCATCTGTAACTACTAAAATATTCTCTATTGAAATATTTTCTTTATCCATCCAATATTTTACAGCCTTGCCGCTTAAATTCATATAAGTACTTGGCTTTAAAAGAATAAAAGTTCTTCCTTTTAATCTAAAGGTAGCAATGTCTCCTAACTTTTCGGTTTCAAAAGTTGTTTTGAATGCTTCGGCAACCTCATCAACAATTTTAAAACCAATATTATGACGCGTATTTTCATATTCTGCACCAATATTACCCAAACCAACAATTAAAAATTTCTTCATCAACCCTTCTTTCGTTTCTATATTAAGACTAAAATATTTTTTTAAAAAAGCCACTATCTTTATACTTCAAAAATACTAAGAAATAAAATAACATTGCCATTAAAAAAATAAGCATAAAAAAAAGCGTTACAACTATTGTAACGCTTTCATATAATATATAAGTTGCTAAATTATTCTGCAGCTGGTGCAGCAGCTTCTGAAGCTTCTGCTTCTTCCTCTTCTTCTTCTTCTGCAGTTGCATTTCTAGAAGTTCTAACTTGTACAACAACCGTATTATCTGGGTGCATAAAAGTATAACCATCATTAGCTAATGCAGCTACTACTAATTTACTTCCAATTTTTAACCCTGAAATATCAGCAGTTACAAAATCTGGTAAGTTAGCTGGCAATGCTTTTACTCTTAATTTACGGTTTGTAAAACGTAAAGAACCACCATTTAATACTCCAGGAGAAGTACCCGTTAATTGCACTGGTATCTTCATTGTAATTTCTTTATCATCAAATAACTGATAAAAATCTGCATGTATGATTTTATCTGATACTGGGTGAAACTGAATGTCTTTTAAAATAGCAGGTATTTTTTGTCCATCAACATCAATAATTGCAGTGTAAACGTTTGGTGTGTAAACCAAATTTTTAAATGCTAATTCTTGCGCTGAAAAATGAATAGATGTTTCTCCTCCGTATATAACGCAAGGAACCATACCAGCATTACGTAAGGCTTTAGTTGCTACTTTACCTACGCTTTCTCTTTTTGATCCTTTAATTGTAATTGATTTCATTACTTTTTTTATTAATTTATTTTACATTAAAAATTGTCCACTAATTGAAGTATTGTCTTGCACTTTGTGCATAACATCAGCAAATAATGGCGCGCAAGATACCACTTTTATTTTAGAAGTCTCCTTCTTTAAAGGAATAGTATCTGAAACTATTAATTCTGTTAAACCAGAGTTTTCTATCTTATCGTATGCCCCACCAGATAATATTGGATGTGTACAAATTGCACGAACACTTATAGCGCCTCTTTCCATCATTAAATCTGCAGCATGTGCTAAAGTTCCGCCTGTATCTATCATGTCATCTACCAGAATAACATTCTTTCCTTTTACGTCTCCAATCAATTCCATATGAGAAATTACATTAGCTTTTTTACGCTGCTTGTAACAAATTACTACATCACAATGTAAGTGTTTAGAGTACGCATAAGCCCTTTTAGAACCTCCCATATCTGGAGATGCTATTGTTAAGTTGTCTAAATTTAAGCTCTTTACATATGGCATAAAAATAGTAGACGCATATAAATGATCTACTGGCTTTTCGAAAAAACCTTGAATTTGATCTGCATGCAAATCCATTGTCATAATTCTTGTTGCACCGGCAGATTGTAATAAGTTGGCTACTAATTTTGCCCCAATGGCAACTCTAGGCTGGTCTTTTCTATCTTGTCTTGCCCAACCAAAATAAGGCATTACTGCTGTAATGTGTCTTGCAGAAGCTCTTTTTGCAGCATCTAACATCAAAAGCATTTCCATTAAATTATCTGCACTAGGAAATGTAGAACCAATAATAAAAACACGTCTACCTCTTACAGATTCTTGAAAAGCGGGCTGAAATTCGCCATCACTAAAATGAGTAGTTTTAACTTTCCCTAAGGTTGTGTTGTATTCTTTTGCAATTTTCTCTGCCAAAATTGTGCTTTGTCTGCAGGCAAAAAGTTTTGGTGCTAGTTGATTTTTAGGCATTTAGTTGGTGTTTTTTAGTTAGTTGTTGTAAGGAAACAAAAGTAGAATTAATTTATTTAGTTTGGAATTAATTTAATGACTTTAAAATAAAATAATTTAATACATTTGCAGTGCTATTAAAAATTGCTCAAGTGGCGGAATTGGTAGACGCGCTGGATTCAAAATCCAGTTTTTTCGGAAGTGCGGGTTCGATTCCCGCCTTGAGTACAAATAAAAACCTCAACTATTTGATTATAAATAGATTGAGGTTTTTTAATATTTATACTTGTACGGTAAATGTACGGTAAAATTTCATTAACTCAGAAAAACCTCAAAAATTCCAAAGTAATCCCATTTATAAGGACCCCGGGTATCTTTTAAAATATCACTTTCTCTTTTAGGCAATCTCTGTCAAATGTCTATATAGCCTAAACAATCTCTATGAGTGGTTTCTTAAAAAAGTTAAAAAACCTTGAACCACCTCTTTCGTTTTGTTGTAATCACTGGATTTATTATTAGTGTCACCTTCTAGGTAGAGTGCTCTGTTTACCTCTAGCATAATTGATATCACCCGCTTGTCTTTCTGATAATATTCCATAGGTACAATAGAACCACTATAAGGCCAATCAATACCAACGGTATATCCAAGTGCTCTAAAGTAATCTTCAGATTTTTTAACTAAATCTAAAGGTGTGTGAAACTTATCAGTTCCAATATTAAAATCTGGCCTATTTTTCCGCTGATTTAAACCTTTAAATATTGGTGTTTTAGGGAACGAATGGCAATCAATAATCAAACAATTGTCTTGCTCTTTTAATTGCTTTAAAACAGCTCTTTCGAAACTCTGATGGTGTGGCCAGTAGTATTTGTCTAAAATTTCGTTCCTCAAGTCTGTAGTTACAATCCTAGATAATGTATTATCATCACATCTTGTGTATAAAGCTCCCATACCAAGCTTAAACATTTCTTCTTGACTATCGTCTGAGAAACGCTCTACGTCACAAAATACTCTAGAAAAGGGGGCGATAACTTGCGTGTCTACTTCAGAATAAAACAGATCACCAGTGAACCAATCGGTGAGTTTTAGAATTTCTTCTTTAATTTTTGTGTCATCTATAACAAAGCCTTTCTTGAAAGGAATGTTTTCAGAAGCGTGTGGAATGTGTAAAATTAAGTGCTGCATACAAATAGTTTTTATTTGCATTTCGATATTAGTTTATTTTTGACCTTAAGCCCGTATTGTTTTGCCACCGTGGTGTCTTTCACTCGGTTGGTATTCATATTGAATTCGAAATACAGTGTAAAAGTAATACTTATTTATATTTTATACTTTTTATTTTTTAACAGGCCAAATTGAGGATTTTGTCTTTGTAGAATATTTATAATCGGTAATGTATTTAGTTCTCGTATTTTGTTTCTCTTCTTTTAGACAATCTAAGAATTCAAATTTATACTCTTTTTGAAACTCAATATCCTCAAAATATAATTTTAATAGTTCAGCAGTAAAAGTATTTGAAAATGAAAACACGCCATTTAATCCTGTTGCTTTTTCTATTTCTTTTTTTAAAAACAAAATATGCAACATAAATTCCCTAAGGTATATAACAGAGTACTTATAAATATTTATATTCCTTTTCGAAGTTTTATCATAATTATAATACCCAGTTTTTGAATGTTTACTTATAATAGAGTATGTGATTAGTGACAAAATAGAAGCTATTTTAAGTTCATTATTCCCTTTGTTTTTGTTAATTTTATTTTGAAGTGCTTCAGATCTACCTATTTTTTCATCAATACAATTTTCTGTTAAAATATTGTTTTTTCACTTTCTAGCGATGATTTCCTGGTTGTAATATTTTTTAATATCCTCAAGAGCGTTCATGATATATAGTATTTCATCTAATTTATCATAGTGGATTTTTTTCAATGTTAAATATAAAATAAAAATTTGTGTTGTTAAATTTATTGGTTTGTAATAATAACTTGAATACATGTTTACTAAGTAGTTCATCATGTATGTGTCATAATTATATTATGATTAATTAAAACATAAAATTGCTATTTATAAACTAATAATTTATTACAATATCTTGGAATGGTTCTCTCGCATCTGACTATTTTGTTGCTTTTATTTATCAAAAGTGGAATCAACTAAATATATAAAATACTGATTTTCAATTTAATATTTGGATTTTATCAGTTGAAATCGGTTAAATTTGATAGATGCGGCAGAACTATAATTTCAGTGTCTAAGATTTTTTTTTAAAGAAAGTACAATTTTTTGTTCTCTAAAAAATGAGATTAAACCTAAATCACTTAATTTAATGAGGTAATTTATCCTTCAACAGTCCGTATAAAAATGTACCCAAAATAGAAGAAACTATTACTACAATTATAGCAGCAAAACCTGCACCAACTAATGTAAACATTGGCCCTGGACATGCACCAGCTAAAGCCCAACCTAAACCAAAGATAATTCCGCCAAACATATAGCGACTAAAGCTTTTAGCCTTTGGATTAAAGTGTATGTTTTCACCATAGAAAGATTTAATTTTAAATCTCTTGATTGATTGCACTACTATGATACCTATGACTAGTGCCGAGCCTATTATTCCGTACATATGAAAGGATTCAAATTTGAACATTTCATAAATACGAAACCAAGAAGCGGCTTCAGATTTAAACATTGTAATTCCGAAAAGGATTCCGATAAATAAATATATAAGTGTTCTCATTTTTTAGAATATTAAAGGGAAAAGAAAGTGAATCATTGTTACACCTCCTATAAAAAAGCCTATCACAGCAATTAAAGATGGTAATTGTAGATCGCTTAATCCTGATATCGCGTGCCCAGAAGTACATCCACCAGCATATCTTGCTCCAAAACCTACAAGAAGACCACCTATAGAAAGAATTAGAATGTTTTTAATACTCAACAACGAATTAATGTCAAAAAGCTCTGTTGGTAAGTAAGATTTACCTGCACTTTCAAATCCAAGGGAATTTAAGTTTGCAATGGTATCAGGATTTATTGCAACTGAAATATCATCAGATAAAAAATGTGAACCTATGTAACCACCAATTATAGATCCGATTACAACAACTAAATTCCATTTTTGAGATCTCCAATCGAATTTAAAAAAGTCTGCTTTGTTACCAGCACCACAAATAGTACACATTGTTCTTAGGTTAGCAGACATACCAAAGTTTTTGCCTACCATGAGTAGTAAAAACATAATAAAAGCAATCATTGGGCCTGATACATACCAAGGCCAAGGTTCATAAATCCAGTTCATTTAGTTTGATTTTTGGCAAAGTAATAAAATTAAATAATGGAAGTTGGTAACATAGGTTACAGATATTAAAAATTCAATAAAAAAGTAGTCGTATTATTAAAGAGTGCTTTTTTATTTCTGCTTTCGCGAAAGCATAAGGTAACAAATGTCATATTTTATATTCCATTCAAATTCTACCTTTGCTTAAACATTAAAATGTATTACACGCGATGGGAAATTCAAATACCACAATTTATATAGTTGCGATAATTATTATACTACATTTTTTAGTAGGCTTTATCTCGTTATCTTATAAACTAACTAAGAAAAAGGATGATAAGTAATTTATCATACTTATCATCCTTAGCTCGCTTTAAATTAACTTTTTTCTATTAACAGATTCCATTGCTCTGGCGATAGTGTTTTTATAACTAAGTCTCTACAATTTGTTTTTTTTGAAACTACGTCTACTCTTAATTTTCCAATTTCATTTATCTTATTAAATATTCCTGCTTTTGGTTCTTTATTAAGAGAAGCTTGATAGATCTCTTTTTCTAGGTTTTGGATTTGTTCTGCCATCTGCATCATTTTAGAATGGTTTTCACTGCTCCAGTTGCCTAAGGTTTTTTGTTGCTCCACAGATATTTTGAGGTCTGTTGTGTTATCATTTGTGATTTGCATATAGTTGGGAAGCGGATTTACGTGAGAAATTAACACCATCATTTCTTCTCTTTCCATAAAAGGATATTCTTTTTTATAATCTTCAACTAAGGTATTCCATTGTTTGTCGTCTAACTGTTCAATGATGTGATCTCTACATTGAATTTTAATCTCTGCAATTTCTAATCGTAGTTTATTAGTGTCATCCAGTTTTTGTAATATTTTTTCTGAGCTAACCTGTTGTTTTGAAAGCGATTTAATTTCGGAATTAATTTCATCTATTTGTTTCATTCTAGCTTCAATCTTTGGATGGTTTTCAGTTCTCCAAATCTTAAATGCTGATTCCTGTTTGTCTGTTAATGCCAATTGATTGTTTTCAGAAACCATATAACGCATATAATTTGGACCAGAGAAATAGTCCTCAATTTTAAGTTTTTTATCCGCTTTTGGTTTTTCTACTGCAACACTTTTTTGAGTTTCTGAGACATTAACTTTTTTCTCGTTTTTGTTACAAGAAACAAGTATTAACCCTAAAATTAATACAAATCCTATTTTCTTAATCACTTTTAGATATATCATAATATTGTTGTTTTTTTAAAATTCAGATCAAATTTGAGGAATAATTAATGCGCCTACAGTCACATAGGTTACATATAAAACATTAATATTAATTTGTTTTTTTATAACTCCAAATCGCTAATCCATTCATTATAAAAGCATACAGAATTGTTTTGGATAATTGCGGTAGAATATCCATAAAACCAGAACCTTTAAGCATAACCATACGCATTACTTCTACAAAGTATTTAATAGGGTTAAATTCTGTAAGAATCTGAGCCCATTCAGGCATACTCTCAATAGGCGTAAATAAACCGCTCATCAAGATAAAAATCACTGTAAAAAACCAAGCAATAAACATCGCTTGCTGTTGTGTGTCTGTAAAGTTTGAAATGAACAGGCCTATGCCTAGAATAACTAATATATAAATGGAAGTATATAAATACATCAAGGGTAAACTTCCTACAATAGGCACATTGAAGATAACTCTAGCGATTATAAGTCCAACTGTTAGTATACCCATCCCAATGACCCAAAACGGAAATAATTTGCCAATTATAAACTGGCTTTTTCTGATAGGTGTAACGTTTATTTGCTCCAACGTGCCTATTTCTTTTTCGCGGACAATATTCATTCCTGAAAGAAAAAGTGTAATCATAGTTACCAGTAAAACCAGTATACCAGGAACCATAAAGGTTTTGTAATTTAAGGTTTCATTATACCAGAATAAAGGGACGGTTTCAATATTTATTGGCTGAATTTGCTTGTCTGAAACTTGAAATAAATCAACTTTTAAATTTTTATTAAAACGTTGCACGATCTGAGTTACATATACATTCTCAACACCAGCTGCTGCTCCATCAATCGCATTAATGGTTATTCCTAAATTGTTGTGTTTTTCCTTTTGTAAATCACGTTCAAAATAGTTTGGAATTTCTAATAGAACATCAACCTCTCCTTTAAGCATCGCAGCACTTGCTAATTGCTCAGATGGAAAATCTGTCGACACTTCAAAATAAGTTGAAGCATTAAATTTTTCTATTAATGCTCTTGATGTTGATGTGTGATCGCTATCAATATAACCAAATTTGATATTCTTAACTTCAAAAGTGGCAGCATTAGATAGAATAATGAGTTGCAATAAAGGCAAAACAAAAATTATAGGAAGCATCCCTTTATTTCTAAAGATTTGTTTAAACTCTTTTTGTATGATATATAGAATTATTTTCATTACTCTAATCTGATTTTATATTTCTTTACACTTAATCCAATAAAAAATACAGTCATACCAAATAAGATTAGAGTTTCTTTCCATACGTATTGTAGTCCTACACCTTTAAGCATTATACCTTTAATAATGATTATAAACCATTTAGCAGGAATTATATTACTAATAACTTGCAACGGTATTGGCATACTGGAAATAGGGAAAATAAAACCAGATAATAAAATTACAGGAAGCATTAGTCCCATAAGTGAAATCATCATCGCTGTCTGTTGTGTTGCTGAAATAGTTGAGATTAAGATTCCTAGAGCCAAAGCTGAAATAATAAATAAGATGCTCTCCAATCCTAATAAAACTAAACTACCTTGAACTGGCATTTTAAAGATAAAAATGCTTAGTACAATAATAACTAATGCATTAATAATGGATAGGAAAATATAAGGAAACACTTTACCTATAATTACTTGAAGCGGTTTTAATGGTGAAACCAGTAAAATTTCCATTGTCCCTAATTCTTTTTCTCTGGTGATAGAAATTGAGGTCATCATTGCAGAAACTAACATTAAAATAATGGTCATAACACCTGGAACAAACATATACACGCTTTTTAATTCTGGGTTGTAAACCATGCGCGTTCTTGGAACTATTTGATATTCAATGGTAATATCTTTGTTTAATTCCTTTTGATACTGTGTAAGAATCGCATTTACAAAATTACTAATGGTGTTTGCGGTATTTGGGTCTGTAGCATCTGTAATTATCTGTAGGGTTGCATTGTGATCTTTGATTAGATTTTTACTAAAATCTTTTTCAAAATTTAAAACTGCTTTTACTTTTCCTTTTTTAAAAATGGTTTCAATATCAGATTCTTTTTCAATAAATTGATTGACACTAAAGTATTTTGAAGCTGAAATTTTATTAATAATTTCTTCTGTAGTTGCATCTTTAGAATGATCTAAAATAGCAATATCTACATTATTGATTTCATTAGTTATGGCGAAGCCAAACAACAAAATTTGTGCAATTGGCATTCCGAAGAGAATAAACAACGAACGCCTATCTCTAAAGATATGGTAGAATTCTTTTTTTATGAAACCTATAAACCTTTTCATCCTCTTGCTAGTTTTAGAAATACATCATTCATATTATCTGCTTTAAACTGTTCTTTGAGTTTCTTTGGTGTATCTAAAGCTTCAATTTTTCCGTTTACCATGATTGAAACTCTATCACAATATTCTGCTTCATCCATGTAATGTGTCGTTACAAAAACGGTTGTTCCTTGATGTGCAGCTTTATAAATCATTTCCCAAAACTGACGTCTGGTAATAGGGTCTACTCCTCCTGTTGGTTCATCTAAAAACACAATTTTAGGATCGTGAAGTAAAGACACAGAAAAAGATAGCTTTTGTTTCCAGCCTAATGGTAATGCACCTACTAATTTATTTGCGACTTTTTCCAATCCTAATTCTTGAATCAAAATAGCTGATTTTTCTTTTATTCGTTTTCTCGACAAACCGTAAATGCCACCAAAAAACGTAATGTTCTCTTTAACCGTTAAATCGTCATACAAAGCAAATTTCTGACTCATATATCCAATGTTTTTCTTTATCTCTTCTGCATTTGTAAATACATCAAAACCTGCAACATTAGCTTTTCCAGAAGTTGGATTAGAAATACCAACTAGCATTTTCATAGCTGTGGTTTTTCCTGCTCCATTTGCGCTTAAAAAACCAAATATTTCACCTTTGTTAACTTCAAAAGTAATGGCGTTTACAGCTGTAAAATCTCCAAACATTTTGGTTAACCCTTCTACTTGTATGACTCTTTCGTTGTTCATTATTTTGCTAATTCCATAAAAGTATCTTCAATAGTAGCTACTGTTTTTTCAATTTCTATATTGGATAGTTTTTTCAATTCTAAATACGTTTTTAAATCCTTTGGATTAAAATCTGCCCTGTTATCTGTGTAATGCACAAATTCGCCAAAAGGATATACACTATGATTGTGTTCATAGGCATTTAAAGCGTTAATGAGCTGATACATATTATTTGCGCGTACATTATAAATTGGTTTTGGGTAATGTTTTACAATAGCTTCAGGTGTATCAATCTCCAAGATTTTTCCATCTTGAATTAGTGCAATTCTATCACATAAAGCCGCTTCGTCCATATAAGGTGTAGATACCAAAATAGTGATGTCTTTTTGTTGCAAGCGTTTTAGCATTTCCCAAAATTCTTTTCTTGACACTGGATCTACTCCTGTTGTTGGTTCGTCTAAAAACAACACCTTTGGTTTATGGATTAAGGCACAACATAAAGCAAGCTTTTGCTTCATTCCACCAGATAATTTACCAGCACGACGATCTTTAAAAGGTTTTATCTGAATGTAAATATCTTTGATTAAATCATAGTTTTCTTCAATAGTTGTTCCGAAAATAGTGGCGAAAAAATCTAAATTTTCTTCAACGGTTAAGTCTTGATAGAGAGAGAATTTTCCAGGCATATAGCCAACGCTGTTACGAATTTTTTTGTAATCTGAAATTACGTCAAAACCAGCAACGGTTGCAGTACCTTCGTTAGCAATTAGAAGGGTGGTCAAAACTCTGAAAAGGGTGGTTTTTCCTGCGCCATCAGGTCCAATAAGTCCAAAAAGCTCACCTTCTTTAACATCAAAAGAAATGCTTTCTAAAGCTTTTACATTTTTGTAAGATTTCGATATATTGACAACGTTAATACTCATTATTTTACTAAAATAAAGTTGCTGTTTGTTAAAGCCAGAACCTCGTGTTTAACGTCTTTTTCAATCATTACATAATCGCCAGCTTCTAAATTGGTTTCTCCAGATAGTTCTTTGTAGATGGACTTTCCAGAAACGCAAATTAAAATCGCTTGCACGTTACTAACGTGTTCCTTTAGCTCCTTTCCCTTTGCTATTTGTAATGACATAACTTTGCCTTCTTTGGCTTGTAATAAAAGCTTTGTTTGAACAGCTTTGTCCTCAATATGTAAACTCTTTAAATTCATTTTAGGATAGATGTTTTCAGATTGTTTTATTGTTGTTTTTTCGTCGTTTTTACATCCTATAAAAACGAGTATTCCTAGTAAAAAAATTAACTTTCTCATATGTATTTATTTTAATCATTAGATGATATCCACATTTCTGCTGGCATACCAATTTTTAAACTTCCATTGTTTATCACATCAATTTTTACAGCATAGACCAAAGCAACACGCTCTTCTTTGGTTTGAATAATTTTTGGTGTGAATTCAGCTTCCGAAGCGATCCAGCTAACTGTACCTTTATAAGATTTCATAGCATCATCTTTATCAATTTTAACAGCTACTTCCTGACCCATTTTTAAATTAGCCAATTGTGTCTCACTTATATAAACTCTTAATTGCATCGTACTTAAATCGGCAATTTTATAAAGCGGTTTGCCAAATACAGTAATTTCATTTGGTTCTGCGTATTTGGTTAAAACAGTTCCGTCTACAGGATTTATAATCTTACTTTTTTGGATTTGGTCATCAATTTGTTTCAATTGAACGTCAATAGATTTAAGTTCATTAACGACCGGAGCGTTTTGAATTTCAACACTTCTAATTTGACTTTTGATGACATCTATTTCGCCTTGAACGTCATCAAGTTGTTTTTGTGTTCCTGCGTTATCTTTAATGAGATTTTCAGCGCGTGCTTTATTTGTGTTTGCCGTTTTTAATTTTGCGTTTAACACATTGATTTGTGATAAAACACCTCTAGATTTTGAACTAATCACAGCTTTAGACACTGCTAATTGTTCTCGTTTTAATGCTAGTGGAATGGTATCGATATAGCCTATAAATTGCTCTTTTTGAAGTACATCACCTTCGTTAACTTTAAACTGCATAAGTTTTCCATTATTTTCTGCTGAAATCGTTATTTCAATAGCTTCAAAATTTCCGTAGCCATCTGCTTTTCCATTATCGCTTCCGCAGGAAAAAAGCGTTGTAGCAATTATACTTAATGTTAATATGTAATTGTATTTTTTCATTTTTTATGTTTTTTATCTTTCAGATTAAAAGGATTTTTACACTTTTCTTTTTCTGCGAAAATCTGCTGGAAATTAAGTTTATTCTCCTTTAACAATATTGTAATCTGCTTTCGCTAATTGTAGTTGAATTTTATGTTTTAACAACGTGCTTTCTGCTTCAAATAAATTGGTGAATTCGGTGATGTAAACAGAAGAAGTTATTACGCCATTTTTTAATTGAGATTCTAAAGTTTTTAATACCTTTTCACGAAGCTTTATAATCTCTAAATCAGAATTTATAAATGCTGAAATTTTATCAATTTCTTGTTGTTGCTTATTTAATTCAATGTTGGTATTTAGTTTAAAAATTTCAGTTTCGTTTTCTATAAAATCTTTGTTTATTGCTATTGTTTCTTGCTGTTTTTTATTGGTATTCCAATCAAAAACATTCCAATGAAATTTAACACCAACTGTATAAAATGTTTGAAAAGAATTGTCTAGCATATTTAACCCAGGGTTTCCATAACCACCTGTTAAAAAGCCATTTAATTTAGGTGCGTTTAATTTAGAAATTAGCGCTTCTTGATTCTTAATTTCTTCCTTTTTTAACTGAAACAACTCTAATTCTGGTCTGTTAATTACGTTTTGTAATTGCGTTTCAATTAATGGTGTTTCAAATTGTGTTGCTTTATTTAAAGGTTGACCTATAAAACTTGATAAGGTTTCTATTAAAGAAGATTTTCTGCTTTCAATTTCTATAAATTGTTGCCCAATTTTTAAGTTTTCAGCTTCTAAAACACTATCTGAAGAAGGTAATAAAAAACCATATTTTATACTTGATTTTACTTCTTTCAGTTTCGTTTCTAATTGCTTTTTCTTAGCTTCTAGTAATTTGAAACTTTCATCTGTCAATAAAATTGAAAAATACAGTTGATTAATTTGAGTTTTCAATTGATAAATACCAGCATCTACTTGTTTCTGTTTCGTTTTTAACTGCCCTTCTTTTATCTTTAAATTTGCAGCTATTAAACCGCCATTAAAAATCAATTGATTTACAGAAAATGTTGCCCGATATTGGTCGTTATTTAAAGGTGTAATTCCTGCCATTTCCAGAGGAAACGCTATAACATCTGATTGGTAGATAATTTGCGCATCTAAACTAAACTGTGGCAATTTCGCATTCGAAATAATTGTTTTATCAATTTTATTTTGATTGGCTAATAATTGATGTTGCTTTACTAAAGGATAATTTGTTTTTAGCAAATCATAACAATCGTTTAAAGTTACTTTTTCTTGTGAAATTGAAGAAAAATTGATTGCTAGGATTAATATGAATACAATTTTTTTCATCTTATATTTTTATGGAATTAATTATAAAATTAGCAACTTCCGTTTTTCGGTTATTGATGAGTTCTTGAAACGCAGAATTATCTACATCTATCAAATTCTGTATCAATGGTTTTGCAATAAAAGGAAACACATTTAGTGCTAAAATATTGATGAATAATTGAGCTGGATCGATAGACCTTATTATACCTTTTTCAACCTCAAGAGCCACTTGTTTCTTAAATTTAGTAAGATTAGGTAGCACATTATTGTCTTTCATTTTTAAAATAAAATCTGGATTTCTATTCAGTTCTTGAATGATAAAATTTGGCAAATACGGGTGTTCTGTAATAAACGTAATATAGTTTGATGAAAAGTTTCTAATTTTTTCTTTAATAGAAGAATCATCATTTAAAATAGCATTTAATTGAGGTGCTAATAATGAAAAAGCGTTTTTAAAAACGTCCTCAAAAAGCATTTGTTTGCTTCTGTAATAATAATGAAGCATTGCTTTATTGATACCTGCTTTGTCTGCAATTTCTTGCATACGAGCTCCATCCATTCCTTTTATTTGAAAAATAGATTTTGCAGCTTCTAAAATTAGACTTTCTGTATTTTCGTTTTTATTATTCTTCATTATCAACTAAATAGTTTAACTAATTGGTTAACAGATTTACAATAAAAAAAAAGTCTATTATGTAACTTTGGTTACAAAACGATTTTTATGACAATAATCATCTTCAAAAAAGTAATATTTTGGTAACTTTGCATTTGTGAAAAACTGGAAACTTCTTTTTT
>Ga0308007_10000154_pt1 | contig 29878 bp, 30 predicted proteins | sample Neamet71_FD_203152 | JGI IMG/M metagenome (GOLD analysis project Ga0308007, IMG submission 203152) | Marine microbial communities from water near the shore, Antarctic Ocean - #71 | ecosystem: Environmental > Aquatic > Marine > Unclassified | place: Southern Ocean | collected 2014-06-07
CAAAGCTGCCCGCTCTATCTCTTGGGGTATCGAGTTCAAAATTACCAACTGAGGATTTAATCGTTTTAGTGCTAGAGCCATTTTTACGATTAGGTTCTTGCTCATCAGCAAGATGTTGTTCAAGCTCAGCCTGCAAAGCTGCTTCACTTAATTGCTTTATAAGTGAAGTGAGCACACCCTCTTTACCATTGAGTTTTTTACCTGCTTGAAGTGCTTTTACCGCTTCTTGAAAATCGAATTGAGTTGTCATATATCATTCCTGTTTTTATTAGTTTACTGAAATGACACAGATTTTTGAACATTACCGAAAACATGTGTGATAAGGCTAACATTTCAAACATATATGCTTGTATCTTGTGTTTGAAACGTTAGTGATTTTTTAAATTATCATAGATGATGTTTTAATTTGGCATAGTTTTATATCTATCTAAATATCTAACCACTTAACATATCTAACACGACCATTACTCATCTAGAGTCACAGGTGTTACAAATTCGTGTGGTTTAACAGCCAGCACCGAACAGTCAAGTTGATTAAGGATGTTTTCTGCCGTATTACCCATAAAGAATCCAGGAAGACCGGTACGAGCTACTGTGCCCATAATTATGATATCGGCTTTGATTTTTGCTGCAAATTCCGGAACATTTTTACGTGGATCACCTTTCAACAAATGCGTTTCTGGCTTGATATACTCCAAGGCATCTTGTCCTAGTTTATTGGTGATTTCACCCATTAATATGTTCATATTACTGTGATGTCGTTGTTTGATTTCTTCAACATAGGCATTTACCTCATCTTCAGGCTTTTGAAGAAATCCGTGCCGCATCGCACCTTCGCCGATGGCATCCCAAGCATGAACAATATGCAGCTTGGTAGATTCTGATATCGCCAGTGACGTTGCCAAGTCAATAATCTGATGATTAAGTGATTGCCTTGTATTTAACTCTTCTGGTGGGTAATTGTCGTCGATATCAACTGCGGCCACTATCCGCTGGTAGGTTTTGGGTGATTGTGGTTTAACTAACCATACTGGGCACGGGCTCTTGCGCAGTAAGTGCATATCATCACTACCAAACAAACGGTCTAATAATCCTCCATTTTCGGCCGTCTTGACCACCAGATCATGTCCGTTACGTAGAACTTCATAGATCACTTCTAAAAACAATTTGCCGGTAAGTACTTTCAATTCTATTTCGATCTTGTTGCTCAAAGACGAAACCATTTCTTCGAGTTTCTTTTGATGCTCTGCAACTATCATTTCCTGTATATCGAAAGGTGATTGATTACGCACGAACAGTTTTGTATTTGGTGGTATCTCGTCGATTATCTCGACGACTGTAAGACTAGCTTGGTTGTTTTCCGCTAATTTAACAGCATGTTCCAATGCAGCATTGTGTTTTGCATCAGTCCTAACAACACATAAAATATTCTTAAATCGTTGCATCTTGTACCTTCCACAATAGTCAATAATCTTACGTTCATTATGAACCAATAATGACGATCCTACACACTTATTAATTCGTCATACACGTAGCACAAAACATTTTTCAACTTTGCCAAAAATAATACTGAAGAACGAATACCTTTGTACTAACCTAAATCAACTTAATGTTCTTTTTAAAAATATTTAAGCTCAAATAAAAAATAGCATAACTTACGTCTAGTGGATCATAAAATAGTCATTAGTTTTTCAGCGAGTCTCAGCTATCTCGGGATTAAGATTCATGTTCTATTAAAATAAACATCAATACATTGGTCTCCCGGCACCAAGCGAATCAATATGTAGAGCTCAGTGTGTAGAACCATGCAACACCATTTACTTATTGCATTACAATTACACATAGACAACTTTGAATGTCTCAAGAACCAGCACCATATTTTCATTGGGTGTTAATCCTTGATCTTCACACTCTTTTGAAAAGAAATCCCAATGAGCCGTGCGCCACCACGCTAGAGATTGATCACCTTCACCTTCGGCAGCGGCAAATTCTGATGAGACGTCTGAAAATCTACATTCTGAAATATTTATGGTTTCGATAATGGACGTTGGATTACCGTCCCAGTCTGTTACTACTTGAAGATGCTTTACTCTGGGCATAGGCTCTAAACCACTTTCATACCAATATTTTAAGCTGCAAGTGGCCGTTTTTTCCCTGCGTAAAATCAGCTCTACACAAATGTTGGCATTTTCTTTATCGGCACAAAAGTAATCGGCACTGTATGAGTCGTACTGCTCTCTCTCTTCTTTAGGCAGACTTGAAAGAAATCGATTTAAATACTGTTTTTGTATTTCATTCATTTAGATTTTATTCCGATGCTATTTACTAATGGGTCAGTTTATCAATACACAAGTGTACCAATAGCCAAACGAAACATAATTTAGCCAGCCCAGCATGAAAGTCGAGACTGTTTTTATGCTTTATGTTATTTGGCCATGATCTAGCGTTCTGCAAAAACAAGTTTTGCACCTAACATTGCAAAGCTTGCAGAGAACGTTCGTTGAATGTACTTCATAGCGTTAGGAGAATTGACGATATATGTACTGACACCATTTGCCAGCATGCCATAAAGGATAAATACAAATAATGTCATAGCCATAAAAATACCACTCAATGCCAACATATTAATGAGTGGAGCCTCGGCTTGAGTTGAAACAAATTGAGGCAGAAATGCTAGAAAAAACAGTGATAGCTTTGGATTTAATATGTTTGTTAGAAAGCCCTTAATGCCCACCCTCAACATACTCAATTTGTTCATTTTGTCGTCTAAAATAAGTGTTCCAGATTCCCTCCACATCCCCCATGCCAAGTACAATAGATAGACGACACCAGCAAACTTAATTAGTTGAAAGGCAATAGCACTTGTGTGGACTATGGCGCTTAAACCTAATATACACGCTATTAATAAAGGAATAATACCGACTGTACATCCCAGTGCGGCAAAAACACTAGCACGCACACCCTGCAACAAACCTGTTGAAATAGTATAGATTACCCCCGTACCTGGAATCAGCACGACGATTAATGATGTTATTAAAAACTCCAAACTTACCATGCAACCTCCTTCGCTTCATCAATCATAGCATCGCATTTTATAGAAAACTTTATGTCACGTTTTATGGAAATCAAAGTAAAATGTAAGCTTTTCGTAAACGCTTTTTACTAGATTTTTTACTCTATTTTGGTAATCGTCTGATCCAGTCTGTGACAGTCAGAAACGTTTCCGTCATATTGTTATGGCCAAGGCTTGAAAACAGCACATAATCATATTGGTGTCCTGATTCTTTTAGTTTTCTAAGCCTTTGCACTGATAAATCCACCGGTATGCTGCCATCGTTTTCTCCAAATACCCAAAGGCCAGGAATATTCAGCTTAGCTAAGTTTTCACTTGAATCGGTATCTTTTCCTAAAAAATCAGGCCAGATATATTTTCGTTTTCTTGCCTTAAGTGCTTCATCAAAACTAGGGACTTTCTTACCGTCCAACTTGCCATCTAAGTCAGCCGTATATTTACTAAAAATATCCTCTTCACTCACCTTAGAAACTGGGCCACTCCACAAAGCGATAAAATCCACCTTATCGGTTTTTTCCGCCGCAAGAGGAACAATCCACCCTGCCTGACTAATACCGGTTAAACCCAGAGCCAACTCTTTTGTTTTGATGTGTTTACGCAGAATGTTCAAAGCCGCAATCGAATCATCAGCCAGTAAATCAATATTTTCCCCGCTCACACTTTGATTACTTTCATACTTTCCACCAGAACGCCCGACGCCACGTTTATCATAAACCAGAGCGGCAATACCCTCTGACGCAAAACGCTCAGCCCAATGCATGTTTCTCGTTTGCTCACCTGAACCATGGACGAACACCACAGCCGAGTGAATATTATTACTCTTAGGAAAAACTATGGAGCCAGATAACGTTATTTTGTGACTAACAAATTTAATGTCCTCAACTGTATAACTGTCCCCATATACTTGGAGACTGCAAAGTAGGAAAATTGCTAAACATATTTTTTTAACCATAAATTAATCCAATGTTAATTTTGAGGGTCATTAGTTTTTCATCTGATTCTAACAATGCATTACCAAGACGACGTTATTTTATTTTTAGGGTTCCAAGTACTACAAGAATGACGCCACCTATCATGCCTGCCCACGCTTCAAGCGGCGCATCGCCACTAAACGCTCTCGTCAGTTGAGAACCAGTCGAATCATAAATGTCATAGCCCCACACAGCTAACACAACACCAACAATTATAAGCACAATACCGATGTATTTTTTTTTCATAATAAACTCACATATTTTTAAAAGTTAGATTAAAAGAACGATTGAAAAAGGATCATTTCCATCTAAAGATGAAACTACAACATCAATGCAATAGTTAACAGTGTCACAAGAAAGCTCTCTTAATAAGCTATGTTTATCACACTTTCCACGGTGCCCACGCAGGTAATTCTTTTTTATAGCTATGTTGTTTGCCAAGTTTAATAGACGAAGAGTCTTTGAGCGTTCCCATTGTTATGGAAATCTTTTCATATCCTTCATCGATAGCACAGAGTGCACTACCACATTTGGAACAGTGCCCTCGCTGAGTTTTAGCCGAAGATTGAAAGAGTTCGGGCTCTCCTCCTAGGCCATTCCAAATAAATGAGCTCATTGGGAATTCAACCCATGCAACAGTGGGAGCGCCTGACCAACGCTGACAAGTCGTGCAGGAACATAAGTGAGGAAATGACGCCTTACCTTCAGCCATATACTCTATATTTCCACATAAGCATGAGCCACTAAATGTTCCCATATCATCAACCGCCCCTTTAATTTACATGTTCAGAGAGACCTTTGCACGACTACTATGCTCGCTAATACTTTGTTGAAAATAGACTCGAAATGCTCATTTATAACCCTATTTTGTTGTATTCGGGAGAAAATAAAAAATAGCGCAACGGCTTACTTTTTGTATTTAAACAATCGTCACAGTGACTTGGAAATTTAATCTTATCTCGGCGCTCCCTCAAACATCCTATTACGAGCACTGTTTAAATGATTTTTCATTGCATTTTTTGCAGCGGCTAAATCGCCCTCTTTAATAGCAACAACGATAGCATAATGCTCTTTTTGCACCAGTTGTAATCGAGACGCTGGGTGTAGTAAGGATAAGTTGCGTGTAATGTTAATGCCTTTCGTTGAATTCGTAATGCCCATTTTAAGTTATAAGCCATGCTGATTAAACGGACTCTGGCCTGATTGCGTGAGAGACCTAAATATCGCGCTTTACCGAATCCATAATGAAGCTTTAATATTCCAACAACATGCTCAACCCGTGTACGAATACGGGGGAATAATCATTCTGCTGCACCTGATCTTCAGACAAAGAACGATGACGGTAAGCTCGGTGAGTAATGCATTCTTTTATCTTTTTTTGCTTCAGTAATTGACTGTGCTTGACACTTTTGTAGGCACTGTCTGCATAGACTTCTTTTTCATTGCCCGTAAGAAGATCTTCAAATGGAATCGAGTCATGAATGTTACCTGCTATAAGAGTCATTACTTTAACAAAACCGTCTTCATCGACATTGGTATGGGCTTTAAAACCATAAGTGGTTTTACGCTTTCCATTACTACTTTGTTTGACGTTATAGGTCGCTTCGGGATCTTGTGTGTTTTCCCCTTTCGAGGACGAGCGTTCTTTGCTTCAATCACATTCGCATCAATGAGACTAATCTCACCTTGCTTGATGATTAGGCTTTGTTCAGCTAACTGAGTATTTACCTCAGACATGGCAGCTTCTAACTGTCCGTTATTCTCTAAAAAGTTGCGAAAACGCCAAATAGTACTGTGGTCAGGCACGTTTTGATCTAACCCTATGCCAACAAATCGACGAAACAATAAATCACGAGCCAACGCTTTTTCCAATGCTGGATCACTAAGGTTGTGCCAAAATTGTAATAACAACGCTTTAAACATCTTTAAGGGAGGCCAAGCTCGTTCACCTTTTTTATGACTGTGAATATCACTGAATAAGAGCGTAATACGAGACCAATCCAATAAGGCATGAATGCCATCAAACTCTTCGATAAACCAAATGGATGCTTGCAGTGCATCAGCAAGACTTTGTTGTTTCAATTCTTTCCATGTCATTGTTGGTCACTCTTTTTTGATTTATGGTTATTATCTCATAAGATCAGATGCAGTGATTCGTACAAAGGTCTCATATGAAACATAATTTGCTGTATTTAAAATATATTTGCGGTCATTTGATTTCATTCGAACTATTTTTTGTCATTGCATAGTGGTTTTTTCTGTTGTATTCATATAAATGAAATATGGGGTTGCTACTCTCCATAACGAAAATCATCAGAACAAACTTATCCGAGGCATTTCAATATGAGTAAACGTAAGTTATCAACCCTGTTTTTAGGCGTCTCTTTAGCCAGTACTGGTTTTGCTGCAACTGAAATTGAATGGTGGCATGCAATGGGTGGTGCGAATGGTGAAAAAGTTAACGACATTGCCGCAGTCTTTAATGAGTCACAAGATGCCTATGACGTTAAACCTGTTTATAAAGGTAATTACACCGAAACCATGACATCGGCGATTGCGGCTTTTCGAGCGAAGCAGCAGCCTGCCATTGTTCAAGTATTTGAAGTAGGTACAGCCAGTATGATGGCGGCGAAAGGTGCGATTTATCCCGTGCATCAATTGATGAGTGACTCAGATCAGCCTTTTGACGAAAGTACTTATTTGAGTGCAGTAACCGGTTATTACACGAGTAATGAAGGCAAAATGTTATCAATGCCATTCAACAGCTCAACGCCTGTTTTATATTACAACAAAAATTTATTTAAAAAAGCCGGCATTACTCAAGTGCCTAAAACATGGCAAGAAGTAGAAAGTGCAGCGAAGAAACTACAAATGTCTGACGTGTCTTGTGGTTTTACCACTGCTTGGCAGTCTTGGGTCCAATTAGAAAACTTCAGTTCGCGTCACAATGTACCTTTTGCGTCACTGGATAATGGTTTTGGTGGCCTGAAAACAGAATTGAGTTTTAACGGCCCATTGCAAGTTGCTCATATTAAAAAAATGGGCGAATGGCAGAAAAATGGTGTCTTTAGTTATTCTGGACGTACTAATGATGGCGCTGCAAAATTCTACAGCCAAGAGTGCGCTATGTTTACCGAATCTTCTGCCGGTTATGCTGGGATCAAGCGTAGTGCCAAATTCGACTTTGGGGTAGCAGAGCTTCCATATTGGGCAGGTAAAGTAAAAGAACCTTTTAACACTATTATCGGTGGTGCTTCTTTGTGGGTTCTTCAAGGACATTCTAAAGAAGAGTACAAAGGGGTTGCCTCTTTCTTAAGCTTCCTATCTCGTGCGGATGTACAGGCAGATTGGCATCAGTTCTCAGGTTATTTACCGATCACTCATGCGGCTTATGATTTAACAAAAAATCAAGGCTACTATGAGGCTAATATAGGCACTGAAACGGGTGTTATTCAAATGACAACGGGTACGCCAACAGCAAATACGAAAGGTTTGCGTTTGGGTAACTTTGTTCAGATTCGTGGTGCAATCGATGAAGCATTAGAGTCTGTATTGAGTGGCGATGTTGATGCTCAAACGGCTTTAGATACAGCGGTTAAGCGTGGCAATACTCTTCTTCGTAAATTTGAAAGAACAAACGATTAAGCTAAACACTCGCCCTTATGATGTTTCATAAGGGCGTTTTTTTTAGATGGTTTTTTATTTTTTTTGTTTGGATACATAATGTTATGACGGTTACCTTCCCTCAAAAAGGTCTGCCTTGGTTATTGCTTTTACCTCAATTATTGGTAACGGCAATTTTTTTTCTATGGCCTGCTGGGCAAGCTTTAGAGCAAGCGTTTTATCAAGAAGACGCATTTGGTTTGAGTCGTGAATTTGTTGGTTTTGAAAATTTTGTTTATTTATTTACAGACCCTCTTTATTACCAGTCAATACTGACGACCTTGGTGTTTAGTTTTTCGGTGGCGATAGCCGGCATGTCCATCGCCTTGTTATTAGCCGTAATGGCGGATCGAGTGATTCGAGGAAAACTGACTTATCAAACCTTATTAATTTGGCCATATGCCGTTGCGCCAGCGTTGGCTGGTGTACTTTGGTGGATTTTATTTGATCCGAGTATGGGGCCAATTGCGTTATGGTTGGAATCCGCTGGCGTGGATTGGAATCATTACCTTAACGGTAATCAAGCCATGATTTTGGTGATTATCGCTTCTACGTGGAAACAAATTAGTTACAACTTCTTATTTTTTCTTGCGGGTCTTCAAGCGGTACCTCGCTCACTTATTGAGGCGGCATCCATTGATGGAGCGAGTCCGTTCAAGCGTTTTTGGACGATCGTTTTTCCATTATTGTCACCAACGACTTTTTTCTTGCTGGTTGTGAACCTTGTATATGCCTTTTTTGAAACCTTTGGTGTGATCGATGCGACCACGAAAGGGGGGCCAGGCCAGAGTACGAACACCTTAGTTTATAAAGTATTTGAAGATGGATTTATTGGTTTAGATCTAGGTGGATCGGCTGCTCAGTCTGTTGTGTTGATGGGAATTGTGGGTCTTATGACGGTTATTCAATTTCGCTTTATTGAGCGTAAGGTGCAGTACTCATGATAGAAAATCGACCTGGGCTAACGTTTGCTAGTCACGCTACGTTATTGCTGGGTATTGCGTTGGTTGCTTTACCCGTATGGATGGCGCTAGTTGCCTCGACGCATCCTGCTTCCGCTTTTGGGGTTGGCCACATTCCTTTGTGGTTTGGTGATGCTGGTGTGGAAACGTGGAAAACCGTATTGTTTGAAAAAGCCGGTAATGGTATCGAGACTCCAGTCTTCTTCATGATGCTGAACTCCTTAATTATGGCGTTAGGCATTACCTTCGGAAAAATCGCGATTTCATTGTTGTCGGCTTACGCTATTGTGTTTTTTCGCTTTCGATTTCGTAATCTGTGCTTTTGGATTATTTTTATGACGTTAATGTTGCCAGTTGAAGTGCGTATCGTGCCGACTTATGAAGTGATTGCGAATCTTGGTTTACTAAACAGTTACACCGGTTTAACGCTTCCTTTGATTGCCAGTGCAACGGCGACGTTTTTGTTTCGTCAATGTTTTTTGAGCATTCCCGGAGAACTGGTAGAGGCGGCGCGCATTGATGGGGCTGGGCCGTTTCGTTTCTTTTTTGATATTTTGTTGCCTTTATCTCGAACAAACATAGCAGCCTTATTTGTGATCTTGTTTATTTATGGTTGGAATCAGTATTTGTGGCCTTTGCTGATTACCACGGATGACGCTTATTACACGTTAGTAATGAGTATTAAGCGGATGTTGTCTGTTACAGATGGAGACATTGTGTGGAATCAGATTATGGCGACAACCTTGCTTGCCATGTTGCCACCTGTGGCAGTTGTTATTGGTATGCAAAAGTTGTTTGTCAAAGGCCTAGTGGATTCGGAGAAGTAAATCATGTCAGATGTTATTTTAAATAATATTGGTAAAACCTATCTAAATGGTTTTAATGCCATCCCAAACATTGACCTGACGGTTGAAGAGGGTGAATTTATTGTGCTAGTTGGCCCTTCTGGTTGTGGTAAATCTACCTTGCTGCGCATGGTGGCAGGTCTTGAAAGTATTACTCAAGGCGATTTGATGATTAAAGGTCAAAAGGTAAATGATAAAGAACCGGCTGATCGTGATATTGCTATGGTGTTTCAAAACTATGCGCTTTATCCCCATATGACGGTCTATGGCAATATGGCGTATGGCCTTAAAAATCGCGGAACGAAAAAAGACGTTATTGATGAAAAAGTGAATAACGTAGCGACTATGCTGGGTCTAGAAGAATTACTTGAGCGTAGACCAAAACAATTGTCTGGCGGGCAGCGCCAACGTGTTGCGATGGGACGCGCTATGGTTCGTGATCCCAAAGTGTTTTTGTTCGACGAACCTTTATCAAATTTGGACGCTAAATTACGTGTACAAATGCGTATGGAAATTCGTCAACTGCAAAAGAAGCTTGGAACAACAACGTTATATGTTACCCACGACCAAGTAGAAGCCATGACATTGGCGGATCGTTTAGTGGTACTCAATAAAGGTCATGCCGAGCAAATTGGCTCGCCATTGGAATTATATGAACGCCCAGCAACGACATTTGTGGCATCATTTATTGGTTCGCCAGCGATGAATTTATTGCCTGCTGAGTTTGATGGCAACGACTTATTTATTGCTGATCGAGAAGAGAGTCGAGAAAATAAACTGGCTTTATCGAGTAAGCGGTCATATCAAGGGAAAGCACATCAAGGAAAAGTGATCTGGGGTATTCGTCCAGAACATTTGGTCGTAGTAGATGAGGCGAAAGCGGATTTTCAAATGCAGGTAAAAGCGGTAGAATCTCTCGGTGCAGAAACATTACTACACGGCACTATTGAGGGTGTTCTCGAAAATATAGTGGTTCGTCTAGCCGGGGCTTATTTGCCCGATATCAATAGCTATGTGAGTTTATGTGCGCCACAAGATAAATGGCACTTTTTTGATGTGAATACGCAGAAACGGCTATGATTATCTAGAAAACAGTGATCGATGAAATGACTAGGGTGAAAAGTGAGGTGTTGGAAGGCATGAGATACGTCACTCCCTATTTACCATGAGACCTTAGCAAACATTGCTGTTGGGCAAAGGTTTCGTAACAATTATGTAATATGACAAATTAGTAAGGACATCATGTTTACTACGAAAGTAATGGGGCACCGAGGTGTGGCAAAAATAGCGCCTGAAAATACCTTCGCTGGGTTTAAAGCAGCAGCAGAATTAAATGTACAATGGGTTGAAATCGATGTCACTTTAGCCAGTGAAAATGCAGTGATTGTCTTCCATGACAGCTCGCTAGATCGTTGTACTAATGGCTCTGGTTTGGTAATAAATAGCAAAATTTCTGACATTAAAAAACTGGACGCTGGCTCTTGGTTTGATACTCGTTTTGCCAATGAAACAGTACCCACTTTAGTAGAAGCGTTGAACTGTATTCAAGAGTTAGGCTTATCGCTGAATCTTGAGATTAAGTATGAAAAAACGGATGTTGAACGTATTGTGCCGGCGGTGATGGAACAGTTAGAACAACATTGGCACGATAAATCTACCTTGATGATTTCAAGTTTCAATGAAGCTGCGCTTAAGCTGGTTAGACAATTAGACAGTGATATTCGTCTCGGACAATTATATAAAAAAGTGCCAGATAATTGGCAACAAACCCTTGAAGGCATTCAAGCCTTTAGTTTGAATTGTCACTACGAAACGCTCACTAAAGAGACCGCAATAGCCATAAAGCAGGCGGGTTATTATCTTTTTTGTTATACCGCCAATGACCCGCAACTGGTGGAATCGCATTGGGATTGGGGGATGGATACCATTATTACGGATGACCCAGCGATATTTATGCAATTGGGTATTAAGTAATGAATCTAAATGAACGCCAAAGCGACATATTGAACTGGGTGCAGCAGGTGGATTATTTATCCATTGAAACACTGGTTGAACGCTTCGACGTTTCCGCGCAAACGATTCGAAAAGATGTTAATCACCTCGCCCAATTACATCTTGTAAGGCGCCAACATGGTGGCATCGCTTTGTTATCGACCGCAGAAAACATTCCTTTTGATGATCGACACTATTTGAATGGAGATATAAAACAGCGCATTGCTGAAAAGCTTGCCGTTCAAATTCCCGATGGGGCATCGGTCTTTTTAGGGATAGGCACGACAGTAGAATATGTTGCTAAGCAATTACAACAGCATAAAGATTTAAAAGTCTTTACTAATAATCTTACTGTGGCTGGCATTTTTAGCACGATACCGGCCATACAAGTGCGTGTGACCGGCGGTACTTTACGCCATTTACATCACGATTTAGTAGGCGAAGATACTCTCCAGTTTATTCGTCAATTCTATTTTGATTTTGGCATTATTGGCTGTGGTGGGTTAGATGAAAGTATGGGTGTTCTCGATTTTGATCCAGAGGAAGCGTTAGTCAGCCGAGCTATTATAGAACATAGTCGCTACATAATCTTAGCCTGTGATCGACATAAATGGGGAAGAAAGGCCATGGCCTGTGTAAAATCATTTGAGGGTGTTGATCATTTTGTCACCGATGAAGTCACGCCAGAACAAAGTACATTACTTGCAAAAAACAATGTAAAACTAACTTTATCGAGTTCTCATGATGTCTGAGCTTTCTACGTTAATACCCCCTACTTCCACATTGCCAAATCTAACTGAATTGAGCGCAAGCCGTTTAAAAAAAGTACGTTTTATTTTGACGGATGTTGATGACACACTGACGTGGCATTCTGAATTGCCAACGGGTACTTATAAAGCCTTGAGCGACTTACTTACTGCTGGTTATGTTGTTATTCCTGTGACGGGCGGTTGTGCAGGTTGGTCAGATTTAATGGCGCGTTTATGGCCAGTATCGGGTGTTATTACAGAAGGTGGCGCTTGTTTTTTTAGTAAGCAAGCCGATGGGAAATTAGCCTATAAATATTGGACTTCTGCTGAAGAAATGAAAATTCAAAAAGAAGAATTATTAGCAAAAGTAATGCCATTGCTTATCGATTACCCACCTCTTGCTTTGGCTCAAGATCAAGCTTATCGGTTAACGGATGTCGCGGTAGATTATGCGCAAGATATTGTACCGTCGGCGATCGAGGCTAAAGCCGCATTGTTAAAAAAACTATCAGAATTAGGGATACAAGCCAAAGCCAGCTCAATCCACATTAATATTTGGCATGGCGATTATGATAAATACGCAATGGCGCAGAGGGTGTTAAAGCAAGAGTATGGTTTGAGTGATCAAGAAATCATCGAGCAAACGCTTTATGTAGGAGATGCACCCAATGATGAAAGCATGTTCGCAAAATTTCCGTTAAGTGTTGGAGTGGCGAATATACTGCAACATTTAGATGAAATGACATACCAGCCTTGTTGTGTAACACATAAATCAGGAGGCTATGGTTTTATAGAAGTGGCAGAAAGGTTGCTACAAGTTGGTGAGATAAACCCACCTAGTTAAACTTTTTTAAAGCGGATTTCGTAACAGTAAAAGGAGACGTAAGAGAAAAAGTAAGGAAGGTGAATTGTTCACCTTCCTTACTTATTAGGCCGCTGCGGTTTCAAATGTAGCGCTTAATGAATCAAAGCCACCGATATACTCTTTATCTTTAAAAATTTGTGGCACAGTGCGAACATCTTTGCCAATAAGCTCAGAGAGCGCACTTTTAGTAATACCTTCTTTATGAATATCGACATAACGAAAAGGTAGACCTTTTTCTTCTAGCATTTGTTTCGCTTTGTGACAAAAGCCACAGGCATCGTGACCAAAAATAGTGTAACGAGACATATAAACTCCTATAACAACATTAATGTATTGATTGTTTCTAGGGTCATATACTAGTTTTAGTTACTCAATATATGAAATTAATTAAATCTAATGAATTATTAGTTTTTAACTATCTGAATCATATTGCCTGAAGAAATATCACCATTCCTATCTATGGTTAGCGGCTTGGCACATCCCGTACACGCAGTGATAAACCGTCAGAATTAAATAAGTAACAGTCATTTAATTTTGACCCTACTTTTACGATATCACCTGATTTAGATAAGTTTTTACCCGGCGCTTCTAAGGTTAAACTGTGCCCTTGGAAATGACCGTATAAAAAGCTAACACCCCCTAGATGCTCGGCAACATCGACTTTCACATCAATGCTGAACTCACAGGCTTTATTGTATTCAACTAGATGTTCTGGGCGTAGACCTAGTTTGATGTTATCGCCAACTTTACATAATTCTGTTTTAGCGGACAGCGTGACTTCTTGTCCTGCAACCTCAAGTGTAATGTCGTTGGCATTGACGCTCTTGATAGTGGCATCTAAGAAGTTGATTTTCGGTGAACCAATAAAGCCAGCTACAAAATCATTTGCTGGATTATGGTACAGCTCCATGGGTGAACCCACTTGTTCAACATTACCGGCTCGCAATACAACGATTTTATCTGCCAGTGTCATGGCTTCTACTTGATCGTGAGTAACATAGACCATGGTGGCGCCAAGTTGCTGGTGCAATTTGGCAATTTGAATGCGCATATCAACACGCAGTTCGGCATCAAGGTTAGACAGTGGTTCATCAAATAAGAAGACTTTAGGTTCACGTACAATGGCGCGACCAATAGCCACTCGTTGGCGTTGGCCACCTGAAAGTTGTTTAGGCTTACGGTCTAATAAAGGCCCTAGTTGTAAAATATTGGCGGCATGGTCAACACGTTCTTTGATGAGAGCAGGCGCAAAGCCCGTCATACGCAGACCAAAGCTCATATTCTCGGCTACCGTCATATGAGGATAGAGGGCGTAAGATTGAAACACCATGGCCACACCGCGATCGGCGGGAGAAACGCTATTCATATTCTCATCATCAATTAGCAGTTCACCTTTAGTGATGTCTTCTAAACCTGCGATGAGACGTAATAATGTTGATTTACCACAACCTGATGGCCCAACAAAAACGACAAATTCGCCGTCCTTTAAATCCAAGTCAACACCATGAATGGTTTCGATATCGTCAAAGCACTTGATGACATTATTTAGTTTTATAGTTGCCATTATATTTACAATCCTATTGTTTCTATTGGATTAAATTTATTGAAATCCTGTTATGCAACGTTTAAGAAGAATAAAAAGATGTCATGTTGTATTAAGCTGAGGCCATGGCCCCCATACGTTTCGAAATTTCCACACCTGCGGCTTTGATTTTTTGTTGAAACAATTCAAAGCGTACATCGTCGACCCTAAAAACAGGGGCTGTAATACTCAGTGCTGCTATTGGTTCGTTGCGATAGTTAAAGATGGCAGAGGCCGCACATTTAATGCCTTCTTCATGTTCTTCTAAATCAAGTGATACGCCTGTTTTACGAATTTTTACTAAATCTGCCTTAAGTTTTTCTTCACAATCTAATGTGGTCTGTGTGTGTTTTACGAATGTTTGCAAACTGATTGCCGCTTGTAACTCTTCAGGAGCAAGGTGTGCAAGTAGTGCTTTGCCAACGCCTGTGCAATAAGCAGGGCCTTTTTTACCGACAGATGAAAATAAACGTAAACTCTTTTGGCTTTCTAACTTATCGATATAAACCACTTCACCTCTATCGAGTACCGCAAGGTGAATAGTTTCGCCTGTCTCTTGCCAGAGGCTTTTCATTTGATCTGCTGCAAGGTCGCGTATATCTAAGCTAGACCATGCTTTATGGGCTAATTCCAACAAACCATAACCTGGATGATAAAGTTGGGAATTTTCTTCGAAACGCACTAATCCCTCATCAACCAAGGTATTGAGTATACGATGGGCAGTCGCCTTAGGAAGCTCAGATCGTTCAACAATATGAGCAAATCGCATGGGTTCTTTTGCACAGCATACTTCCTTTAATACGGTTAGCGCTTTACTCAAAGAAGATCCACTTGGTTTTATATCAGCATCAGCCATTAATAGTATTCCATGAATGTGAGAGCGTTAGATCTCAGTATTGTTATAAGGAATGTAGATTCTATAATTATATACTCGTCTGTGTTTAGTCAGTCTATCCTCAGCTGCAGGTAATTTACTATTTTGCGGCTTTTTAGTTCTTGCAAAAAATGAAACTCTATTCCATTATTTGCAAACATGAGTTGTCTGTCAAGTTCAGACAGCGTGAAAAATAATAACAAGAGGTAATTTGGACATGCAAAACCTGCAAAGTAGACAACGACAATGGATGCCATTTGTTTTCTTGGCCCCTGCGATCATTATGTTTGCTGTCTACGTCATTATCCCAATTTGTCAAAGCGTGTTCTTAAGCTTTTACGAATGGGATGGCTTAGGTGAGAAAACCTTCATAGGTTTTGGCAATTACATCGAACTTTTTGATGACGAGCAGTTTTGGGTTGCGCTTAAAAATAATCTGTATTGGATGGTTTTTTACATGCTGGCACCACCACTTGGTCTGGCAGTTGCGCTGTTTTTAAACCAAAAAGTACTGGGTATTCGTCTTGTTAAAGCCATGTTCTTTTTCCCTTTTGTTATTTCCCAGGTGGTTGTTGGACTGGTGTTTTCTTGGTTTTATGACCCCACTTTCGGCCTGTTTAATGTGGCGCTTACCAGTCTTGGCTTTGAACCTATCGCAGTGCTATCTGATGAGAATTGGGTCACGTTTGGTATTATTGCAGCAGGGCTTTGGCCACAAATTGCTTATTGCATGATTTTGTATCTCACAGGGTTAAATAACCTCAGCCCTGACCAAATCGAAGCCGCACGTCTTGATGGTGCGCACGGTTGGAAAATGCTGCGGTATGTGATTTTGCCACAACTGAAACCAGCGACTTTTATTGCCATTGTGGTCACGGTCATTGGCGCCTTACGGAGCTTTGACCTAGTAGCGACGATGACAGCGGCTGGCCCTTTTGGTAGTTCTAATGTGCTTGCCTATTTCATGTACGAACAATCGATTTTTAATTATCGAGTGGGTTATGGCGCCGCCATTGCCACTGTATTGTTTATTATTATGGACATCTACATTGCCTATTTCTTATGGCGCATGCTGAAGAGTGAGAAAGCCTAATGTTTCCAACACCTATTGAAAAATCATCTTTCGCTGTCAACATCAGTTATCGTGTTGCTATCTGGCTTGCCTTGTTGATGTGGCTGCTGCCTTTAATTGCGGTCATGATGACATCGGCACGTTCAGTGGCCGATATTAACGCCGGTAATTATTGGGGTATTCCCTCTGAGTGGCGCATACTAGAAAACTACGTAGAGGTGTTTACCACTACGCCAATGGCGCAGTATTTAATGAATACTGTGTTGATTACCGTACCTGCTGTTTTTGGAGCTGTTGCGCTTTCTACGCTTGCTGGTTACTCGTTAGCCAAGTTTAAATTTAAGGGTAACACCTTATTATTCGCCACCTTTATTGCTGGCAACTTTGTTCCCTTCCAAATTTTGATGATTCCTGTACGTGATCTGACGATTGCGACCGGTTTGTATGACACAGCAGCGGGTTTGATTTTATTTCATATCGCTTTTCAGGCGGGTTTTTGTACTCTCTTTATGCGTAATTTCATCGTCGGTTTACCAGACGAATTAATCGAAGCAGCGCGTGTTGAAGGAGTTAGCGAATTTAAAATCTTTTGGTATATCGTTTTACCATTAGTTCGCCCTGCTATTGCCGCCTTGTCTGTGCTTATTTTCACCTTCATTTGGAATGATTATTTCTGGGCGCTGGTCTTAGTGCAAAGTGATGAAGTGCGGCCTATTACAGCGGGTCTAAGTGCATTAAAAGGTCAATACATTGCGTCTTGGCAACTAATTTCAGCCGGTTCCATTATTGCTGCTTTGCCACCTGTTATTCTCTTTTTTGCTATGCAAAAACACTTTATTGCAGGATTAACACTCGGCGCGACTAAGGGGTAAGCATGGCGCAGTCGATGATAAAAAAAGAGCATAGTGTTTTTCTAAGACAAGACAGCAGCGAACAAACATTGGTCTTAATGTGTCCTGAAAAAGGATCACCACAATTAGTGTATTTTGGTTCACTGTTGCCTGCTTCTACTGCGCTTGAGTCATTGTTTTTAAGTCAGCAGAGCAGTATTCCTCAAGCCATGCTAGATCACCCTGCGCCTTTATCGTTGGTGCCGGAGTCTGGTCGTGGTTGGTTGGCGTCCCCCGCGCTGGAAGTAAGCGCAGACGATAGAGCCACTTGGTCTCCTTGTTGGCAACGCAAAGAGGTGATAGAAAGTGCACAGGGCTTCTCTATTTATTTAGACGATACGCTGGCCGAATTAACGCTCTGTTTGCAAATTGGCTTAACAGCGCAAGGGTTATTGACTCAAAAAATCACGTTAACCAACGACGGTGCTGGCCAGATCAATGTACAGCGGTTGGCATTAACCATGCCGGTACCCGCGCATTTTACTAAACGCATGAGTTTTTATGGTCGTTGGTGCCAAGAGTTCCAACAACAAATATCCCCTTGGTTCGACAATTGGTCACAAGAAAACCGAGCTGGGCGTAATTCTCATGCACATTTCCCCGGCGTTATTCTTGGCGACGAGTATTTTTCTGAGCTAAGTGGCGAAGTATACGGCGTGCATTTGGCGTTTAGTGGTAATCACAGACTCAAAGCAGATTACACCATGGAAGGCCATCGTTACGTACAAGCAGAAGCTTTATATCTAGCAGGGGAAATGACACTCAATACCGATGAGTCACTGACCACACCCGCATTATTAGTAAGCGCAAGTACGTCTGGCTTAAATGGTATGAGCCAAGCCTTTCACGTCCAAGCGAGAAGCATAATAAAATTAGATAAGCCAAGACCGGTTCACCTCAATACGTGGGAAGCGTTTTATTTTGACCACGATATGGAGCAATTAAAAGCATTAGCGAGTGCGGCGGCGACAGTGGGTGTTGAACGTTACATACTTGATGATGGTTGGTTTAAAGGCCGCAATGATGACAAAACAGCATTAGGGGATTGGTTTGTAGACGAGACCAAGTACCCCAATGGTTTGCAGCCCTTGATCGAACATGTCAATCATCTTGGTATGGAATTTGGTTTATGGTTTGAGCCTGAAATGATCAGCCCTGATTCTGATTTATTTCGTGCTCATCCTGATTGGGCACTACAGCTGCCAAATTACGATACCGTGTTAGGTCGTTATCAATTAGTGCTGAACTTAGCAAATCCAGATGCGTATGCTTATATTCGTGAACGTCTGTTTTCACTACTGGGTGACTATTCGATTGCTTATGTGAAATGGGATATGAACCGTGAGTATGTACAACCTGGAACAGACATTGTCCCACAAGCTCATGCGCAAGTAGCTGCACTTTATCGATTATTGGCAGAACTCAATCAGGCTTTTCCTCAGGTGGAGTTTGAGTCTTGTGCGTCTGGTGGGGCTCGTGTTGATTTTGGTATTTTAGAATACACCAAGCGCTTTTGGACCTCGGATTGTAACGATGCGCTTGAGCGTCATAGCATCCAGCGCGGTTTTAGCTACTTCTTTCCACCTGAATTGATGGGCTCACATATTGGCCCAGATAAGAGCCATACCACCAGTCGAGTGCATGACGTTAGTTTTAGAGCAGGTACTGCATTACTGGGTCACCTTGGTATTGAGTGGAATCTTCTTGACGCTAATGATGAGCAAAAAAACACACTCAAAAAATGGATTGAACGTTATAAATCTGTTCGTACTCTTTTACATCAAGGCAATAACTGGCGCCTCCCTAGTGCAGATGGATGCGCGCAATCAAACTGGGCGTTAAGCCAAGATCAACAACAAGGTTTGCTGGTTTACACGCAACTGACTATGGCTAAGCAAGCGCAGCCTTTGCCATTACGTTTGCCTAACCTGATAGCACAACAAGATTACCAAGTGGAGATATTGGAACACAGCCCAATGCCTGACCATCTTATGAAAAAACTACCAGAATGGTGGCATAAACCGCTTATTTTGAACGGTGCAAGCTTGTCTAAATTGGGCTTGCAGTTACCTATTTTAGATCCAGAATCTTTGCTACTGCTCGAGATTAAAGCGGTATCGCAACAGTCTGAGGACACAAGACATGACTGATAAAAAGAAAACTATCGACATCAAACTCGTCGACGTTGATGCTCATGACATACCTGCTAAACCTTTACGCAGTACACAATGGTACGGCAAGTTAGACAAAGACGGTTTCATTCATAGAAGCTGGATGAAAAACCAAGGGCTGCCTGATCACAGTTTTGATGGTCGGCCTATTATCGGTATTTGTAACTCTTGGAGTGAATTAACACCTTGCAACTCACATCTTAGAGAATTGGCCGAATATGTGAAACGCGGTATTTGGGAAGCAGGTGGCGTGCCATTAGAATTCCCTGTGATGTCCTTAGGTGAGACTCAAATGAAGCCAACCGCTATGCTCTTTCGTAACTTAATGAGCATGGATGTGGAAGAGTCTATTCGTGCGTATGGTATGGATGGCGTAGTGCTATTAGGCGGTTGTGATAAGACAACACCTGCGCAACTAATGGGTGCTTGTTCAGTTGACTTGCCGACGATCGTTGTTTCTTCTGGCCCTATGTTGAATGGTAAATATCGAGGCAAAGACGTTGGCTCTGGTACCGATGTTTGGAAGTTCAGTGAAGCCGTTCGAGGCGGCCACATGAGTCTCGACGAATTTATGCGCGCTGAGTCTGGAATGTCTCGTTCACGTGGCACCTGTATGACCATGGGGACGGCTTCAACGGTTGCCTGTTTAGTCGAAGCATTAGGCATGTCGTTACCTGAAAATGGTACTTTGCCCGCGGTTGATGCTCGTCGACAAGCACTGTCTCATCTTACCGGTCGTCGCATTGTTGAAATGGTAAAAGAAGACTTAAAACCTTCTGACATTCTTACTAAAGCGGCGTTTGAAAATGCGATTCGAGCGAATGCCGCGATTGGTGGTTCTACTAATGCGGTGGTGCATTTACTTGCGATCGCAGGGCGTATTGGTGTGGAGTTGACACTAGAGGATTGGGATCGCATCGGTGGCGATATTCCTTGTCTTGTTGACTTGATGCCATCTGGAAAATATCTAATGGAAGACTTCCATTACGCGGGTGGCTTTCCTGCGTTGATGCAGCGTTTACAACATGTTTTTGACCTCAGTACAAAATCAGTGACTGGCGTTACCTTTGGTGAAGCCAATGCTGGAGCAGAATGTTTCAACGATGATGTTATTCGTCTTCTAGATAATCCTTTAAGAGAGAAAGCCGGCATTGCGGTATTGCGTGGTAATTTGTCTCCTTTGGGAGCCATTATAAAACCCAGTGCTGCTACCCCTGAATTATTACAACATAAGGGTAAAGCCGTGGTGTTTGAGAATATCGAAGACTATAAAGCCCGTATCGATACGCCAGAATTAGACATAGAAGCAGACTCTATTATGGTGTTAAAAGGTTGTGGTCCTAAAGGTTACCCGGGAATGCCTGAAGTGGGCAACATGGCGCTACCGAGTAAACTGCTTGAACAAGGTGTGACCGATATGGTGCGCATTAGTGATGCACGTATGAGTGGTACGGCATTTGGTACGGTTATTTTGCATGTGGCACCAGAATCGACAATCGGTGGGCCGTTAGCGTTAGTTGAAAATGGGGATGAAATCACCTTAGACGTTGCCGGTCGTGGATTGCATTTACACATTAGCGACGCTGAAATGCAAAAGCGTAAAGCACAATGGCAACCAGAAGAAAGTGACTATTATCGAGGCTACGCCAAACTTTATATCGACCATGTTATGCAAGCAGATCAAGGTGCTGATCTAGACTTTTTAGTGGGCAACAGTGGGTCTAAAGTCAGTAGGGAGTCCCATTAATGTCTGCCATCAACACAGAGGCAACACAATACCCAAGCTTAAAACAACGACACGTTTTAGTGACGGGTGGCGCATCGGGTATTGGTGAAGCATTAGTCCGAGCGTTTGCTGCGCAAGGCTGCTTAGTGAGTTTTTTTGATATTGATACAACATCAGGCGAAGCACTAGAAAGCGAGTTGAACGCTAATAATCTACGGACACACTTTAGTCATATAGATTTAACCAATACAACTTTATTACAGTCGGAAATTAAAGCGCGCCTTGAAGATTGGGGTGCAATTCGTGCTCTGGTAAATAATGCAGCCAATGATCAACGCCATTCATTAAGTAACCTTACATCCGAGCAATTTGATGCCTGCATGAATGTTAATATGAAGCATCATTTCTTTACTGCGCAATCCATCGCTCCAGCAATGGCCGAAGTGGGTGGTGGTAGCATCATTAATGTAAGTTCTAATTCCTTTATGCTCGGCTTAACGGGTTACCCCGGTTACGTTACCGCCAAAGCAGGTATTGCCGGTCTAACAAAAGCGTTAGCGCGTGAATTAGGGGCAGATAAAATCCGCGTTAATACTTTATTGCCCGGCTGGGTTATGACGCAAAAACAAAAAGACTTGTGGTTAACCCCAGAAGCAGAAGTCGAGCTGATGCAGCAGCAGGCATTACAAGAAAAATTGCAGCCTGAGGATGTGGCGGATTTTGTGCTTTTTCTCGCCTCGGATAATAGCCGTATGATTACCGGTCAAAACCTTGTTGTGGATGGAGGTCGATTGTGTCTTTAAGCTCTCAATCAAAAAGTACTCAGCCGAAAAGTACTCAATCGAAAATATCGTCTCATAAAATAACCAACCCTTTATGCATTGCGGTAGATTGGGGTACGACAAATTTACGAGCCTACTTACTTGATCAGCAAGGCCAAATTAGTGATCAAAGGGAAAGTGAGCAAGGCATTTTGCACGTGCAACCTAATGAATACGAAAAGGTGCTGACTCAGTTTATTGGGGATTGGTTTGCAGAAGGTTTACCTGTCTTAATGGCTGGCATGGTAGGAAGTCGTACAGGTTGGCAAGAAGTGCCTTATCAAAATTGTCCTGTGCATCTTGATCATTTAGCTCAACATCTTGAGTGGTTAAAAACCGATCTTCCTGGGCCTGTTGCCATTGTTCCGGGTTTACAAGGCCGTGGAGTGAGCGGTTGTAATGACATTATGCGTGGCGAAGAGACGCAGCTATTAGGCGTGTTAGATTGGTTACAAGAACAAGGTTTAGATGAAAATCCCCTTTGTTGTTTACCGGGAACGCATTGTAAATGGGTACGCATTGAAGCAGGGCAAGTGAATCAATTCTCGACAACCTTTTCTGGTGAGCTCTTTTCTCAAATCAACCGAGATTCTAGCTTGGTTCGTGGTTTGCCCAACTCAGATAAACTTGATGTGGAGGCCTTTAAATTAGGGCTAAAAACCAGCCAGCAACCGGGTGGTTTGTTACACCACTTATTTAGCTGTCGTAGTAATTACATCAATAACGAACTTGCAGCAGAGCAAGTGCGGGATTATCTCTCTGGTATTGTTATCGGCCACGATGTGCAAGAGATGCTAGCGGTTGTCTTGCCCAGCGAATTAGAGGAAAAAATGCCTACGCAAAAAATTTATCTAGTGGGCAGTAAACATCTAGCAGACCGTTATGCTCATGCGTTTGTTATGGCAGGTTTAGAATATGAATTTATGGATGCGGGCGAAGCCTGTGTGCGTGGGTTAAAGCGGCTGGCTGCACAAAATTAGTTTGAGGCCTTTGCATGACTATTGCGCTTACCAATACAGGGTTAAAAATGAGACTGAAAATGCTCATTTTTAACCTATAAATTGCGCTTTGTTGATCATTTTTGCTTTGTTTTGATTTCGTTCATTACAGCGTGCAAAGGTCTCAATTTATTCAAAATGAACAATATGGGTGGAATGTAAAAATGAAAGACTTTTCAAGTTGGATGGAAACATTGCCTTTAGTCGCGATTCTACGGGGTATTAAGCCTGAAGAAGTGGTTGATCATGCCCAAGCTCTGATCGATGCAGGGTTTAATATTCTTGAAGTGCCGCTTAATTCGCCTGATCCTTTTACCAGCATTCGACTACTACAAGAAAAGTTTGGTGATAAAACGCTTATCGGTGCCGGAACCGTCGTTACCAGAGAACAACTGACAGAATTAGTGGCTACCGGCGCTAAGTTGATGGTGAGTCCAAACATTAATGTTGATTTGATTAAAGCCGCTAAAGTGGCTGGCTTATATGTATTTCCTGGCTTCTTTACCGCCAGTGAAGCTTTTGCGGCCATGGATGCTGGCGCGGATGCGTTAAAAGTATTTCCTGCAGAAGCGATGACGTCACCTAAAGTGATTTCTGCTTTTTGTGCGGTCATCCCAAAGAGTATGAAAATCTGTCCGGTAGGTGGTGTATCTCCAACAACAATGCAGCAATACATTGATGCAGGTGCTCAAGGTTTTGGTTTAGGTTCTGCTTTGTATAAAGCCGGCCAAAGTGTCGAGACCACAGCGCAAAACGCCAAGGCGTTTGCCGATGGTTGGAAAGCCATTTCAAAGTAAGGGTAGGCCATGACAGCGATCCAACAAATCAGTCAAACACAACATCAATTATCCGAAGGTCCGTTTTGGTGTAATAAACAGCAGGCTTTATATTGGGTTGATATTCCAGCACAAACAGTATGGTGTTGGCATCAAGCAAGCAATGAGTATCAACACTGGGTAATGCCAGTAAAAGTGTCTGCTGTATTCACAACGCAAGGTAAGCGCTTACTGGTTTGTTTGGCTGATGGTGTTGCTTATTTTGATACGATTACCGTAGAACTTGAATACCTTTGTACGTTGGATGATGACAAACCATTTAATCGCAGTAATGATGCTAAGTGTGATGCAACGGGTACGCTCTACATTGGTACTATGGATGATGCTGGAGAGCAATCTTCTGGCCGTCTATGGCGAGTTAACGCGAAGGGCCAAAAAGAGTGCTTGCTTGACGATATGGGGATTTCAAACACATTGGCATGGGACGACAGTAAAAAATGCTTTTACTTTGGTGATTCTATGCAAGGCAAAATACACGCTTATCCTTGGCCTGATTTTAAAGATGTGCGCGCTGAAAACGCTTTTATTCAAACCCCAGAAGGTATGGTGCCTGATGGTTCGACTATCGATGCTCAAGGTAACTTATGGAACGCACAATGGGATGGTAGTCGAGTGGTTTGTTACAACCCAGAAGGTGTTGAAAGCTACGTCGTTGAATTACCTTTTGCACGTCCTACAAGCTGCGTGTTTGGCGGTAAAAATTTGACTACTTTATTTATTACTTCTGCCAGTGTTGGTTTGTCTGCTACTGAGTTAGCCGCTCAGTCTTTAGCGGGACATGTGATTGCCATAGAGCTTGGTGAAGGAGCAATAACTAACAATTCACTTCCCGTACCTGTTGTTGGTACCGTTAGTCAGCCATTTGCAGGAGAATAAAGCATGCAATTAGGAGTGTGTTATTACCCTGAACACTGGCCAGAATCACGTTGGCAGCAAGATGCCAAAGACATGCAAACCATGGGCATTGATTATGTACGCATTGGTGAGTTTAGTTGGAGTACGATAGAAAAAGAGCCAGAACAATTTAATTGGCAATGGCTAGATACGTCGCTTGAGATTTTACATAAGGCCGGTCTAAAAATCATTCTTGGAACGCCAACCGCGACGCCCCCTAAGTGGTTGGTCGATAAACACCCCACTATGTTAGCTCGCGATGAGCATGGCTGTGTTCGAGGTTTTGGTTCACGTCGACACTATACGTTTGCCAGCCTTGAATACCGAGAAGAGTGTCGACGCATTGTCACTATGATGGCAGAACGTTATGGGCAGCATCCTGCGGTGGTTTCTTGGCAAACGGATAATGAATACGGTTGTCATGACACCATTTTAAGTTACGGTGAAGCCGATTTAATCGCTTTTAGAGTTTGGCTCGCAGAGAAATATGGCTCTATCGATGCGTTAAATAAAGCGTGGGGCAATGTCTTTTGGAGTATGGAGTATCGTACTTTTGATGAGATCGAATTACCAAATTTAACGGTCACCGAACCGAATCCTTCTCATCGTTTGGATTTTCACCGTTGTTGCTCTGATCAAGTAGTCGCTTACAATAAAGTGCAAGTGGATATATTGCGCCAACATTCAGTGGATCGTGATTTAGTCCATAACTATATGGGGTTCTTTACTGCGTTTGATCATCATAAGGTCGGTAAAGACTTAGATGTAGCGAGCTGGGATACCTATCCTTTAGGATTTCTTGATCAAGAAGCTATTTATACAGAAGATGAAAAACACGACTATTTACGTATGGGACATCCCGATTTTGGTGGCTTCCATCATGACCTATATCGCGGCTGTAGTAACGGGCGTTTATGGATTATGGAGCAACAGCCAGGGCCAGTAAATTGGGCACCTCATAACCCGACACCGGCGGATGGTGCTGTACGTTTATGGACATGGGAAGCCTTTTCTCATGGTGCTGAACTGGTGTCTTATTTCCGTTTTCGTCAAGCGCCCTTTGCCCAAGAACAAATGCATGCAGGGTTATTAAGGCCTGATGCCAGCCAAGCAGAAGGGGCGACGGAAGCCATGCAGGTAAGTCAAGAAGTAGGCGAGCTTGCGAAAAAAATGGGCATAAATAAAGAGGATTTATTGGCACTGCCTAGTGCGGGCTCAGTGGCGTTGATGTTTGATTATGAAGCTTGCTGGGCGCTTGATATTCAGCCGCAATCACAAGCGTATCGCTACTTATTTTGGTGTTATCGAGTGTATGAGTCCTTGCGTGAATTAGGGCTAAGTGTCGATATCATTTCACCAGAAAGTGATCTCTCCCTTTATAAGATGTTGGTGTTACCCGCACAGGTAACGATAGACGATGACTTAACAGAACGTTTGGATAAGTTTGATGGTGTCTTGCTCGTCGGGCCACGTAGTGGCAGTAAAACAGAATCTTATCAAATACCTGAGTCACTCGCGCCGGGTAATTTGGCTCGTGTTATTCCGGTACAAGTCGAACGTGTTGATGCTTTGCCAGATCATACTCAGCCAACTGTAAATGGTCGTTGGGGGCAAGGTAAGCTGAAACATTGGCATGAACAACTAGCCACTCAGTTGCCTATTTTATTAGAAGATGGACAAGGCAATGCTGTTCTAGTGGGAGAGGGAAAACGATTTTATTTAGGTTCCTGCCTTGATAGTAATGTGTTGAAAACCAGTATGGAGAAATTGGCTGAACGAGCGCAATTGAATATCACTTATCTACCTCAGGGTGTAAGGGTACGAGAAAGAGGGAATGTCATTTTTGCTTTTAATTATAGCCAGAATGAGAAGTATTTTTCGCCGAATACAATGGAAGAAAAAGCAGAGCTTGTTATTGGATCTAAAAAGCTTGCGCCGGCAGGGGTAAGCATTTGGTTAAAAAATAACGCTGTATGAAAAAGCATCAAGAATAAACGTTTAGTTATTGACCTAATATTGTTTATATTGAATACTGAAACTATGTTCCATTATTAAATGAATAAAAATAAATGAGGAATTAGAAACATGAAAAAATTACATGCCTTACTAGCGAGTACTTTACTTGCTACCTCTGTGATGTACGCTCAAGCAAGCACCTTGGTCATTAACTCTGACCAAGCTGATCCTGCGCCAAAGAAAGCGTTTGCTGAAATCATTGAAAAATTTGAAGCACAAAATCCAGACATAGAAGTGAAATATAACCTCTATGACAAAGAAGGCTATAAAACAGCCATACGTAATTGGCTTGCAACATCACCGCCTGACTTGGTGTTTTGGTATGCTGGTAATCGTATGAAAGCGTTTGTAGAGCGCGGTATGTTTGAAGATGTGAGTGACGTTTGGCAAAAGCAAGGTCTGAATGACACCATGAAAACAGCTCGTCCAGCCATGACAATTGACGGCAAACAATGGGGACTTCCTTATACTTATTACCAATGGGGCGTTTACTATCGTAAAGATATCTTTGAGCAGCATGGTCTTAGTGAACCCAAAACATACGATGAGCTCTTAGCGTTATCTGCAAAGTTAAAAGCAAAAGACATTGCTCCTGTTGCTATCGGTACTAAATACCTTTGGACTGCGGCTGGTTGGTTCGATTATTTGAATATGCGTACTAACGGTTTAGATTTTCATATCGATCTAATGGACGGAAAAATCCCTTACACAGATGCTCGTGTACGTAAAACCTTTGAAAACTGGAAAAAAATGGTTGAGCCTGGTTATTTCCTAGAAAACCATGCTTCATACTCTTGGCAAGAAGCTCAGCCGTTCTTGTATAATGGCAAAGCCGCTATGTACTTAATTGGTAACTTTATTGCACCAAACTTCCCAGCGGAACTTGATGGTAAAATGGGCTTTTTCCAATTCCCACAGATAGACCCTGCGATTGGCATGTATGAAGATGCGCCAATGGATACACTCCACATTCCTAGTAAGGCGAAAAACAAAGCCGACGCACGTAAGTTCTTAGAGTTTATGGCACAACCAGAAAATCAAACACTGGTAAATAAAGCTTTGTTGCAAATACCACCTCATAAAGAGGCAAGTGCGCCGTCTAACTACTTCTTAGATATAGGGGTTGATATGTTAGGCAAAGCCGATGGTACTGCACAATTTTATGATCGTGATACTGATCCAGCTATGGCAAAAGAAGGCATGAAGGGGTTCCAAGAGTTTATGGTGAAACCTGAGCGATTAGATGCCATCTTAAAACGTCTTGAAAAAATACGTAAGAGAACGTTTAAGTAATAGAAACAGTGTTTACATAATCGCTGTGTTTAAAAAACGATGTCATTTGGCATCGTTTTTTTTGTTATAAGCACGCCATTTCTTTCTTGTTGCACATTGAATATATTAATTAGATTATTGAATATAATGGAATTGTGGGTATGATCTTTGCCCTATGAAAGACAACTTAAAGAGTAAACGTTTATGTCACGCATATGGCGCACCTTAACCATACCTGACCCTGTTAGAATCCGGCGCTGTCTTAGTATGCCTGAGTTAGGGCCAAAGATTCTTTTCTTTAGTGGTGGTTCTGCTCTTAATAAAATTAGTCGTGTATTAAAAAGCTATACACATAATTCGATTCACTTTGTTACTCCCTTTGATTCTGGTGGTAGTTCCGCAAAATTACGCGATGAGTTTTCTATGCCAGCGGTAGGCGATTTGCGCAGTCGTTTAATGGCGTTAGCTGATGAGAGTGTCTTAGGGCAACCTGATGTTTACAACTTATTTCATTATCGTTTGGATGCAAAGAAAACGATTGAGGAATTAAGGTTGGAACTTGCTCAACTTAAATCAGGTGAGCACGAGCTAATTACCAAAATAAACCAACCGTTAAGACAGCTTATTCAAACTCAACTATCCATTACTTATAATCGAATAAGTGACCACTTTGATTTGCGCGGTGCCAGTATTGGTAATCTGATTATTGCTGGTGGTTATCTTAATAACGAACAGCAACTTGATCCCATTGTTTTTCTTTTCTCTCGGCTGGTGAAAGTGTTGGGCGAAGTAAAAACCATTACGGATTCTTGTCAACATTTGGTGACAACCTTAGAAAATGATGACGTTGTTTTTGGTCAACATCATCTGACAGGTAAAGAGGTTGATCCAATTAATTCGCCGGTAAAAGATATTTACCTTAGTGATTCATTAACGTCTTCTGAGCGAGTCAGCCCTTCTATTAGCGATGATCGTAAAGCGGCTATTTTAGGCGCTGATTTAATTTGTTATCCCCCCGGAAGTTTCTATAGCAGCATACTTGCAAACCTTTTACCGGATGGCGTAGCGGAATCTATTCTTGCCAATAAAAACCCTAAAGTGTATATCCCTAATTTAGGCGTAGACCCTGAGCAATATGGAATGACATTGCTGTCACAGGTGTTAAAGCTAATTTGCTATGTTAAAGGCGCGGATAACGAGAATGCAAAAGGGGCGTTAGACTTTCTATTGTTAGATGAAAATATAGTTTACAACGATGTGTATTTAACTCGTATTGAAGCGTTAGGTGTGACTATTTTAAGAGCCGACTTAGCCTCTTCTGATGCAATCCAGTACAAGGAAGTAAAAATATCGGAGGTGTTAATTTCTCTCATATGAACCTATATAATATCTGGTTTTGCGACTTCTACAGGGCAGATAAGTTTACAATGTGCAGACTTCTACTAGACTTCACCTGTTATTTACCGATATTCATAATATACGGTTTCTTTAATTTGGAAATGCATCCAAAAATTAATGGATATTGCTCAAGTGAGACTCTATGAGTTCCAATATACTAATATGTGACGATTCTGGGGTTGCCAGAAAACAATTAGCAAAGTTTCTA